>Ga0315914_1000500_pt1 | contig 49837 bp, 12 predicted proteins | sample MpolenodulesMG_FD_203920 | JGI IMG/M metagenome (GOLD analysis project Ga0315914, IMG submission 203920) | Medicago polymorpha root nodule microbial communities from Los Angeles, California, United States - elongated nodules | ecosystem: Host-associated > Plants > Roots > Nodule | place: USA...
CGTAGAATTCACACAACTATACGTCATGATCATTTGTTTGAGTTGAGTTCACACAAAAAATTGAAATGAGGTGTTTTCGTGTTGGGTTCAAAAAAAAAAGTGTTTTTGTGTTGTATGAAAGTTGGCAACACTGTATGATGGAAAGAGGGGGATGAAGATGATGAAAGATGGATTGACTATATACAGAGGAAGAAAAAAAAAACCCGAAATTTTATGTTATGAATGCTAAAACCTATGATGCAAGCACAACAACAATATTTGATTGGTTGATGCAAAAGTTAATTGGTTAACAATTGTCATGGTGACACATTAGAGTAAATAGCAAAGTTTGATTGACCAATGATAAAAATTGTGATGTTTATCTAATGTATAATGAGAATAGCAAGTCAATGAAATTGAAAAATAAAATTAAGAGTGTGATTCAATACAATTTATTACATGATTTTTCCATTTTTATTTGTTGATAATAAATGGTTAATTCAAATTCAATTATGTATCAAATGTGTGAAAATATGAGATGATGTGGATAAATGATCAAACAATAGCCAAATAGGAAGTTGTATTTACATGTTGTGTATTAGTGAATATGAGGTGTGTTAAAGCATTAAATATATTTTACATTGAGTTGTGACATGTGTACTATTTGTTTTATGTAAGGCAAATGTATATTATAAAGATGTGATTGAGCAATTCATTCTTGCATTTATTCATTAACTGCCTCATTGGCATTGCATCTCTAAATCTATTGATATGAGTACATTCTTATTAAAACCTGTTCAAGATTCCAAAATCTGAAATTAGTTTCCTCCACTATTTGATGAGTATGTGATAATTGCATTTGATAACCATATGTCTGCATTTACTAAACCTGAATAAGCACATGATAGAAATTGCAATTGCAGGAGCTATGGGGTTGAATCATTCATTCTCAATATATCTTGATAGGAAAAGCAACATTGGGATGTGTTTCGTATTGTTTTCTTTTGATTTAGATTTTACAGAAATGGTAGTAACCTATATTAAGTATTTAAGTATTTAGTTTATGGTCATGGTTGAAAGCGAAACTCCCTAATTTCGCTGTCAACTATCATGGTTGGTGGCTTAATCCGGTCACTATGTTGGGCATAGGCTAATGCTGTTTCTTTCTCTGTTTTTTTTTGTTTCTGTTTGTTGGTTTTCATTTTTCTGTAAATATGTCTGTGACTCCTGTTTTTTTTCCTGGTACACCTTGTGCTAGGAGGAACTTATTGATTGAGTAATATATTCCATTTTAACCTCTTTAAAAAAAAAGATAAAATTTCCATGTTTTGATTCACTATATTATTTTTTTTCGTATTAGTTTGTGATTATAGTACTCACGCTTATGACATTACTCTATTATCATGAGTTTCCAAAGTTTAATTCATTTACTTTGAGAAGTTCATAACATGTTACTTTTGATCACGACAATTTTAACCAACTAGATTAGTATTGTGCAAGGATTTCATTGACAGGGACAAATCCTATGGAACCAAATATCAACTTGGAACAATTCTCATGTCACACACTCAAGCTGTAGTCATGTAGATAAAATTTGCATGAACAACAACCATATATGAATGGCATTTTGACCATTTGACTCACAAAACATCATCACTATATCTTACAATTGGTCTGTTTGTCTTCTATTCAAAGTTCACTGGTTGAGGGGCCAATCCTTATAGTCTCTTGGAAGCTCCTTAACAAATTCTTGTTTGTGTCCACACTATGTATTGTTCCCACGTGTCAAATCACTGTGAAGATATATTATACAATAATAATATAATGATGAATATTGAAAACTTGTTATTACTACTATAAACCAAATACAAGTCCCATCTTATTCTTCTTGCCGGGAGCTCTATGGTCAATTTCATGCATGATTCCGACATAGTGCAATCCACAAAATCATTATTGAGTTTAGCATGTAGCTTGTAACGTATAGTAAGGTCACTTTCACATGCAATGAATGATTATACTTATACATGGATCAATCTCACTTACATTCTTGAGCTGAGTGGATTGTTAATATCTATTCTAACACCACTTTCTAGAGAAAACAAAGGGGAAGAGTGTTGGTAAATCTGAGTACTTGTGCGTTGGGAGAAGGATATTTCTTAAATTTGTGTCGTCTTGTGTTGTGTCCATGTTTTATGACAAATAAATTTAGAAATATTTTGGTACTATGCTTTGGTTTGGAGTACAAACAGAATATACGTATTTACAAATATTTAAAACTCTTGCTTATACAGTATAGACATGCATTTATATTTTATATTTACCAATTAATTCATGACAAATGTATAATCTAATATATTGCAATTTGCGTCGACTCTGCAGTTATGGGTTAGGTGACAATTTGGACCCGCCACCCACACATGTGTGTCTTATCCTGCAATGTTGTTCGATATGCTTGGCATTGATTAATAACATTTTGATCCCTGTTTTGCAATCAAACAACTCGAATCAGTATAAAATGTATCAAAGGTCTAGATTGTAGTTTCTGGACATTTGTATTTATCGTCATCCGACCAATGTAGTGATCAACATGCTTACATGCATAATGCAATCATATATAATGTTTGACGTGCATGGTGTGAGTGTTGTCGTTTCAGAATTCCAATTTCAATGACTTTTAGGTGAATGAAAATTGAATATAGCTCCTATTCATAAAATTGTTTTAGCCTTTTATGCATATACTTGAGTAAAGGTAGTAAAAAAAGAAATGACTTTTTTTGTTGAATTAAATTTTTATAGTAAATTATACTCCAATTTCGTTGTGTTATAGGTCACGTTCTGAGATTAAGATTATACTTTCCAACAATATATGATTAAGATTACATCGATCACATTTTATTTTATTGTTTACAATATTATGTATCATGGCGCGATTGTCAAGACCCTGAGTTAAGTGTTCAATTTCTATAACTTTAATTAATAATTATAAAATATATATCAAAAAATTAGATTGTACTCAGTTTATATTGTACTAAAAAAAAAAATTACAATTGTCTTATATATCTCCCTAAAAAAAACTGTCTTTTAGATCTACACAGTTTTATATTCTGAAATTGTTAAATAATCAATTTATTATCAATTTTGTTGAGCACGTCTCTCTCAATATAATTCACGAGTTTGAGCGAAATGTGCAAAACTTTAAATATGAAAGGGTTCAAACTAAATAAAAAAACAATTATTAGTGTATATTTTTTGAGGGAATTATTAGTGTATATTGTTGAGGGGGTTCATGTGACCTTGATTTAAAATGTTGGTTCTGACTTGTTTTGAAGTTCTTTAATGCTACCTTTGCTCTGAAACTTTTTCCTACTTACAGGTAGTTTTACCTTACTTTACCTTAGCTTTATTGTTTCTGCCCCAAACTAGATCACGTATATAGAACCATCTTTTTCTTTTTAAGTAAAATAAAAGTGACTTTTATTGCATTGCTGGCACTTTAAGAATAGAGTCCCCCCCATACATTGATATTTGTTGATTGAAGTTGAACGACTAGTCAAAAGCAAACACACCAACTCTCTAGAATTACCAGATTCAATGATCCGTTTTGGTGAAGCCACATGAAAAATAATTGAAACATTCTATGAAAATTACGTGACAATATCATTGACATGGAAAGTTCTTGACAAATTGTGAAGTACTAGTGGTCACCACTGATAATTTGTAATTATTTTTCTTCAATTGGGTACTCACATGGTTAGAAGTACACACTATCACTAGCAACATTTGTATTGTGGGACACAAATTTCATGTATCAATTTCAATCTCACAAGCCCTAAAGTCTAAAAGAAATAAATAATACATAATTGAATCTTACACTTCCCTTTCTCGGACCATGGATCTATGCTTGGAAGATTAATGGATACTCGTGACACTTTATCTTGAGAAAAGGGTGCTTTCTAAGCTTCCATAGCCATGTGTAAGGTCAAAGACATGAATTGAAAAGTTAAACTAGGGCATCACATGTGGATGAGGTTGTTGTCTCAGTCTAAACTTTTACCACGTTGTATCCATTTTACTTTTCATCTTCAAAAATATAGCTTTGGCTACAAAACCAAGGACGATATGGTAGGCTCACCACAAGTTCGGGTCATTTTCTGTAGATGGTATTATGAATATATTGATGATGGATTTTTTTTTATATATCATGGGAGATCTGATCTCTCATTACTTTGCATGGGGGAGTAATTATATGTCTAATTATGGAGGGAAGAGGGGAAAAGGGAAGTGATGGACAGATATGGAAATAATATTCTTTCTATTCGTAAAAGTTCACTTTAGAAAACAATTATTAATTTTTTTTAAGGAAAACAATTATTAAAAATTAAAATTATTTGAATAAACATCAACGACCTCGTGATTATATATTTATATACATGAGATGAGATGAGATTTTTAGTGCACTCTTATTTTCTAAAATAAGTACATTGAATTTCTTGTCAAAAAAAAAAGTACATTAAAATTTTCCTCTAAAAATGAGTACATTAAATTTTTATATAAAAAAAGTTTAGTTGAGTGCTGAGTTTCAATAATCGCTAGAGTATTTCTAAAAGTTTTGTGGTATATGCATTAGACAATCAAAATAGGGACTTGCACTCTCTAAATCTCAAAACTCTAGAGCATTTAGTTACAATAATCCAAGAGTATTTTTGAATTTACCCCACTTTCCTAGTTGCATTTGGCCTAACTTCATGTGAATGTAAGGGTTCTTTAAATGCCAGTTTTTTCCCCTAAAGATTGAATCCAACGTCGAAATTTACACAATAAGTGTTGAGAAGTAGAGAATTGTGTGTTCAAACTCATGTTATGTATATAAAATAAATTTGTAGTTTTTGTTTTTTTTATCATTTTGAGTTGTGCTTATGAAATTAAGAGCATGTATATTATACAAATATAAGAAGCATGTTATATATTACGCATATTCATGAGTACTTATTAACATAAATTTAAATTTATACATGTAATAAAAATATTAAGGATTAAATAAGTTTTTGTCTCTAAAAAATGACCAAATTTCATTTTTCATCTCCATTTTAAAAAAGTGACACGTTAACGTCCTTACAAAATTTTTATGCACGCAGTTTAGTATACATTGTTAAGTTAATATCTATTTTTAAATGATTTTTGTTGCGTGCATGTTTAGAACATCATAAAAAGTTTCTAAAAAAAAAGGAGCTCAAAATTTTATTTTTAGGTTAAATCGTTAATTTTATCTTGAACTTTTGAAATTTTAAAAATTCATACTTAATTTATTCCATATTAAAAAATTCTAAATTTTTGCAAAGAAACTTTATAATGTTTTAACAATGAGTCCAAAATTGGATCATCTTCTTTTAATAAGCCTCTCAAATACCCCCTTCGTCCCACAATAGATGACATAGTTGACAATGTGCACAGTTGACTTGATATACTTTGACTTTATTTTTATCATAATTTCTAATAGATAATCAAAGATATTAAAGATAAAACATATGCATTGGTATTTGTGATTGAGTCAACTGTGTCACTTAATATGGACGGATGGAGTATCTTCTTCATGAGCCTCTCAAATATCTTCTTCGTGAATTCATCTCTATCTCTCTCTTACATTTTCGCTCTCTTATTTTTATTAATTTTTTTATTGATTTTCTCTCTCTTCTTAACTTATTTGAGATGAAGGATAAGGAGGGAAGGATGGAAGAAGATGACCCGAACTCTCTCATTTAAGCTTTACTCAGCACCAACTCAAACTCATTTGAACAGTTTGATGATAGAATTCCCTATATGTATCGATCATCTTAAAAGAGATACTCTTTTTTTTTGACGTTATCGTAAAAGAGATACTTGGGAACTCAACTCGTGCAATTAGAATATGAGTAACTATCTTTAGTCAATTTATACATGTTTTGCTTCAACAGTGAAAAATTAGGCATTCATTTAGCAGCTCACGCTAAATTTGTAAAATTAAAATATTTATACTCAATTTTGTTTCAAATTAAAATACTAATTCGATTATTTTAATTAATACTCAAACCATAAGTATTGGTAATAATATTCATTTTAATTAGTTTTATTTTATCGTGGTTACTAGTTCAATTTTGATTAATGCATGTGTAAAATATATAAAAAACAAATTCTGTCAAAAAAAAGAAGAAGATGAAAATACAAAATACTAGTATTACATAAATATGATGGGAAATATCATTTTTCTCTTGAGAACGAGTGAGAAATATTGTAATATAAAAATATGAAAAATATTATTTTTAAATGCTAAGGAATCTACTTTTTGCCCTAAATTATATAAGATATGTACCTTAAATTAAGGAATCAAACTCTAATAGTGGCAAAAAAAAAATTAAGCTACATTTCTAATTATTTTAAAGAAACTAATTAAGGTCTCCTGATGTACTTAAAATTTGATTATCATCTTAAAAATATGTTATTAGCACATTCTTAAAAGAAGAACTCGTGGTCTTAATTTTATGATTTGGTCACTTCTATGAGCTGACTCAAGTTATATGGAGAGTTTTGAAAGATTTAACTCAAATTAATCCATCAAGAAGACATGGCGTAGTTATATATATTCCCCAATATGCAAACAATTAATCACTAGGTCCATAAAGAAGGTCCAAAAGGAAAAGACAATTACTAGTTGACGAAATTTGGAAGTTATATTATTTATTTTGGGAAAAAAGTAAATGTTATCGGTTCAATTTCAATATGTTTGTCATCTTGCATAGCATAGAAAGAAGACACATCAAATTAGGTAACAACCAATATTAAGTTATGTGGTAAGTGCCCTAATATAGTTCGTGAATGTGTGGTGATTGTCATGACTTTGTGGCCCATAACGTACTAGTATATATTTAGATTTTGCATTTTACAGCTGGTTGATGATTTATCACACTTCACCTTTCACTAAAGTTAGACAATATCTATTTGAAGAAACCCATCAAGAAAGATATATATGACTTTTTCAATTTTGGAAGCAAAGGTTTTAGATAAGATTCAGAGATTAGAGGATGAAATCTGAGCTTAAAGCTAGATAGCTCTTCCAACTCCATGCATACAATACAATAACTTTAATTCCATTTTGGCCATTGTCGTTGTCTATATTCTTATATGACCTTACTATCCTTAACAAATATCAAAGTGGGTGTGTGTACATTTTTTATTTTTTATTACTTACAAAATATATGTACTTTGAAAGGTAGTAAATTCTTGCGAGTTGTAAAAGGAGGTGAATTTTGATAACCCTATAGTTTATTTTTTAAAATGTTTGTCACGTATAATTAATAACATAGGATTTTTTTTTGTTGAGGAAAATAGCATAGGATTTTGATAACCGCACTTTGTTTTGAAATAAATAAACTTTCAGACCGTAAAAAAAACACAGTTTTTGCCTGGAATCATCCATCCTATTGACAAAAAATGATGTTTTCTTCTTTTATTTATTCATCTGAAGTTTACTTGTTGACATGAGAAAAAAATAGCTCCTGTTTTTTTTTGTCGGGGTTTGAATTTCGGACCTTGCATATATTATACATTATTCATACCAACTGAGTTAAGCTTATGAGAAGAAGAAAAAAGCTCCCTAAAGCAACTCTTACATTATAATATAATACACTTAACCAAAATAGAAAATGAAGTTTTATTCTCCTTTAATTTTTGTGGTTAATTAAAGGATGAAAAAAGGAAAAGAAAAAGAAAGTCCAGCATATATATAGCAATGTAATTGCACAAAAAGAAATAATCATTAAGGGGTAGTGCATATCATGATTAATCAGCACACGAAACTCTAATTGTGATTAAGTTGGTATAAGGGGTGGCCCTGATTGCCATCACACCTTTAATTAGCTAATACAATCAACATCACTTGGCTGGCTTCTTACATAGAAAAAAAATAAAATAAAGGGAGAATATATGAAATGAAAGAAAAAAGTAGTACAAAAGCCAATAATCTCTTTACACACATGTATGATCTGAAATTGAGAGTGTCACAAAAAAATTAGAGAGCTAATTAAGCCTTATGAGGAGGACACTGAAAGCACTTAGCAAATAGCCCAAATGTTTTAATTTGGTGTACGAAATTAAGCATACTTGCCCATCCTCCTAATCCAAATCCTACCACCAAAACCCATACAGCCACAAACACATTCACTGAGTATAATCCTACCCAACCTCCTAAGAATGATGGTGGTCTCTCCACAGCATTCTGTCAATAAATAAATAAATAAATTAACATATGTAATGTAAATATAAGCAAAAAAAAAATAGTAAATCTCATTTAATTTTTTTAATTAATAAAAAAATATGATATTTTCTAAATTGTCCGTCATAAAAACTTGTTCCATGAAAATAAATTTTAAATTAATTGAAGGTAATTAATGAATAATAACATTAAATATGATAAAAGTAGTTAAAATTTTATGTATATTTCAAACCATCAAATATAACTTTTTTGTTGCTTATATTCGACCAGAGATTATATACATAAATTTGTAAAATAATAAGTTCATGCTAGTGTTTTAGCAATAAGAATAATTACCTCTCTAGCTGGTGCTGAAGCAAATGTGACCATGTGTGCCAAGGCGGGAATTATGTAAACAGTGAAGCTAACCAAGAGTGATCCAACAGTTGAGTTAATAGGGCCAAAGAATGGGAATATTATTGCCAGAAACCATATTGGAATCACAACAGGAAGTCTAACCAATGCCCTCTTGAGCAAACTTTTGGTTTCATGCACTCCAAGAAATTTCTCCCACACAAAATATAAAGGAGTGCAAGCAAATCCAAATGTTATAAACTGCAAAAATGTACAACCAAAACAACAAATAATCCCTTTAGATATATAATTTAGCAAGACATTTTTGATGGAAGGTGTGTCAGTCTTTTATACTAACATATGTGTGGTTACATCAAATATTTTACTTTATTGAATTATACAGGTGTCGGTGTATCAGTGATGTCATATTTTGTCAATGATTTATAGATAATAATTAATAGATTATTTATTGAAGGGAAATGTTAACTTAAGCCCTTGGGGCATAAGTTAAGAAACTAAATGTAGAAGATTTTTCTTGAAACTTGTGCATTTAATGTCTCAAAAGTTGCAAAAGTTATACTTTTAATATAAAATTTATTTTTAATTTCCATTTTAAGCTCATTAACTTGTGCCCTTATGATACAAGTTAACATCACCCTTTATTGAATGATAATCAATTAATTAACCTGATGAATGAGCATGAGAATGACAGCTGTATCTCTAAACCCTGTCCTAGGGAGCAATGAGAGAGCATTGGAATGAGTGAGAAGATTGTCCCCAAATGCCCAATATACTGCAGCCGCTGATGGCAAAGTTAAGGTCATCACGTACAGAGTTGCAATTAGATATATCATCTTAAACTTCTGTGGCTTCCACATTGCATGCATAATTTCCCTACATTATAATAAAATTAATTACAAGACTGTCACATTCACAATACAAAATTACAAGTTATGACAAATTCCTTCAATTTCTCAAAAACCAGGGCTTAAATAAATGTAATGAAAATAAATTGATCTCTTAATGTATAGCTTTTTAGTCCTCACACTGTAACTGCATGTCCACCAAAGGTATAGAGAATATTGGTAGCTCCAGTGAAGTATAGAACCAATTTGGTTGGGCCAGAGTGCTTCACATCCTCTGCCTTCATAATCATAGAGATTGAATAACACAAATGAAGCAATATTAATATATATCAAAAGTATTGAATTTAGAGTTTAATTTTGATACATTGTGATTCAATGATTTTTTTTTTTTACACAAACGGCAAATCACAACCATTTATATGTGTAACTTTTGAAATAATTATAATTAAGTTTTTATGATCTAACAGTTATGATAGATTGACGGTATAACAAATATTTACATTGTCGGTGTATATAAATTAAATCCCTGAATTCGTTATATGATTTTAGAGGATGAGGCTCATGAATCGTATACTCCCTCTGGTGTCATTTATAAGAAAATTTTCACTTTTTAGGTTTATTGAATAAATGATGTATGTGGTATATAATATAGACCACATACATCAATTATTCAATGAATCTGAAAAGTCAAAATTTGCTTATAAATGAAACTGGAGAGAGTATGTTTGAAACTTTTACCTGTCCATGAAGAATGGAAGCTATGGTCATATACCATGCAGTGTAAGTGGTCATCACTAGGCCTAAAAATGACCAGATTCTGTAATTGTGGAAAGAAGGGATGAAAACTGTTGTAGCACAACAAGCTCCAAAGATGTATGTCCAAGTTCTCTTGTCCAAATGGTCATTTATGTAGTATATGTTACTGTGACATTATTCATAGTATACAAAAATAAAAATTGTTAGCTTAAAATTTATATACATGCAAAAATTATCTTTTCAAATATCAAAACATAGTACCAACCTTGCACAAGCAATTAGCTGAATTACTGATCCAAACAAAAGGAAAGTGCAGTTGAAAAATAGACCAAGGTTCCTCCAGTGTTTTCCTAAAAGTCCATCAAGAACTTCAAACCACTGTAAAAAGTGAAAAATACAAGGTTAATTAGAAGAATTTATAATCTAAATTAAACTGATGATAAATATAATTAATACATATATTCACCTGAATAACATGGTTTCTGAAATCAACTTTCTCTCTTTCTTTTCTAGTTCTGTATTCAACATAAAGAACACTGATAATGTAAGCAGTCCAACTTCCCATTAATCCATAAAAAATCTGAAATAGAATTCCAGATAACATTCCCAGTTGTGAAAAGGAATATGGCAATGTCAATAGCACTTGTGCAACCTACATAATTAAATCCAACAAACATATAAACTATGAGAATTTTGTCTCTCCAAAAGAAAAAGATATTGTATAGTTAAAGAAGTAATAATGATTTATGAATAAGTGCCTGATTTGAAGCACAACTAAACCAAGCATCATAGACAGAACCACCATGCCAGAAGAACTTAGATAATTTGCCAGTGGTGGACTTAGAACCTTCATCTTCCCTTTCCATTTCTAAGTAATTTCCAGCAACAACAGTTTCAACTTTCTCAGAAGTCATGTTTATTGTTATTGTTATCTCCCTTAAAGTGTTTTAAGGGAAAGACAATAGAATTAAGTGACCAAAGATATATATAGAGATAGGAGAAGTGCTTCTTTTCACACTCCTATATTACACTTTCACATTAAATTATTATATAGCTACCAATGTTCTAAAAACCGGATTGAACCGATCGGTTCAATCGGTTGAGAACCGAGAATGACATGTTTGTCGGTTGATTCGATCCTACTTATAATGCAGTCTGGTTGAATCTGATTAAATTGGGTTGAACCGGTTCAATCGTGGATGGTTCAATCGATTTTCATTTCAATGAGCAAATTACAACTAATTATGTAGTTATATGATTAAGTCAAACATTTATAGCAATCCAACGATTATGATTTTTCTTTTTTTCCTTTTAAAAAATTTAGTGGCGAAACTCACTAAATGTTGAGAAGCAGACCTCAGCATATCAAACAACTTTATAGTTTTTTACCATATGAGTTATATATAGTTGTGAAACAACACAGATGGTAAACATGAATTAAAAATATTATTTTTCTTTTCACCTTTTAATATTAACTATTTACTTCCTCCTCTCCCAAACATAAACAAAGATTTATTTTCAGATTCATTGAATATTTTTTTTTTGGGAAGATTCATTGAATAATTGATGTATATGATTTATAATATAGATTAAATAAATCAATTAGTCAATGAATCTAATTTTTTTTGTTTGCATATGAGTCGGAGGGAGTATTTGTCATTTGATTCAGCTTAAGTTAAGTCAATTAAACCACGAACTATGATCTTGATATCTCACTGATTCGATCTCCACTCCGATTTTTAAAAATTGATAGGGATCCTTTCCTTATATGACCTTTTTTGTGTGTGAATGGTGGAAAGGTTTTTGCTTATTTTCACATGTAATACTCAGCTTTTTTTCCTTAATAATTCTCTCTTACCAATAGCTAATGTGAAGGTTCAACCTCATGATCAGTATTGTTGGCTGTGATGGACCCACATTAGCTGCAATGCACGAGCGGGGTGGCCCACCATTGGACTATTTCTTTTCTTTATTATGAAAGAGCCCATGCACATTGATTGATCATGAATGTTGATAAAAGCAAAATTAAAAGAGAAAAATTTATGTAGGGGAAGATTAAAAAAAGTTTATGTGAGTGTGAGAGTTGAGTAGAGTACATGTTTATGTGGGGGAAACTAAGATGGAAGGAATCATTGCCTTCAAGAGGGCTTAGTGCTAATCATGATTAGTACCATACGTGCTCCAACTGGCTTTACCAAAAGAAAATTCTAGCAAAAACACGAAGTCCATTAACCCTCTCTTTTTTTCATTTCCACTTTTTCGTAAGTTTTTCGGCTTTCTATTTTTTATATGGTTCATGTAGTGGGATATATTTCTAGTTAATTATTAGGTTTTTCAGACCCTGCATATTGTGGAGGAACCTTCATGGTTAAAAATGCTATTTACTTTGGTGGGTTTGTCATCAATTTGCATGTCAATACTGTTTATCAGGACTAATGAATGCTATTGAGATAGCTTACAAGAAAAAAATGGAGTCGGCTTTAGCTAGAGCTCGACTCTTTGGACCCCCAGTAGCGACTATAGCTTTCAGAAATTCTAGGGTTGTTCCATGGCACTTTAGAAATAGATGGTTAAACAAAGGTTCGTAAATCGAGTGTTAGCACTCCAAGTTTACGTTTTTAGGTATCAAAATCGTGTTAACTCGGAGGTAAACTCGGTTTCTGGTAAAATCGAAAGGTTTGACGAATTTGACCGAGTTAACACTCGGTAAACTCGTGTAAACTCGACCGAGTTTACATCTAACAAAAAAAAATTGGCCCTTTTTTTGGGCCCATTTTTTTCAAAACTCAATTCCTTTTCTATAAAGTCCAAAGACTAAAACGTTTACTGAATAGTTACCTTTTTACATGAAACGCTTTTTTTCCTTTCTTCTCTAAGTTCTCAAACCATGAACAAAGGAGCACATACCAGTTAGGGATGCAATTCCGACGGTGGAAATTTAGGTTTCGACGCCGATGATTGCAACGCCGGTTAGGGTTGTTGTGGTGGTGTTTGTTGACCTTTTGAAGAAATTAACTAGTTTATTTTTTAGATAGTTTTATTAACAACTTTAGGAACTTATGAAACTTGCTTTTTCAGATGGTTTTATCAATGACTTAAACTTAGAGACTTATGAAACTTATGATTTTGTGCGTTAATTTTTGTATTTTGATGCTAAGTTGAGCATAACGTTTTATTATGGTAGTTTAGTATAATTTTCCTTTGTAATTAAGTCATATTTTGCACTATTGACCTATTTATAATATTATATATTAGCTTACATATGTCATGCATATAATAAATTTTATATAATTTTAATTTTAGGTAAACTCGTACGAGTTCTCGAGTCGAGTTTACCTAGGCAAAACGAATTGAGGTAAACTCTCGAGTTGTAAAACCTTTAAATTGTATGGAGTCAACAAAAAACATATAGTTTTACTTTTTTTTTATATATAATTTTAGATGTTTTGGATGGACTCTACTCCACCTTGTCTATTTCAGACTCAAGTCAAACTAATTTTCATTTTCTTCAAATAAATAAGGTCAAGGCTTTTTAAAAGTATGTAACTACAAATGCCAGGTTTTAGTCCACAAAAGAAGCATTTTAGGCCTATCACGCTGATCTACTTAGATAAATATGAATAATTTTCTTAAAACATTTTTTATTATATAACTTTGAACTTTGTTTGGATGCTCTCATTTTTTTACGAAAAACATTTTTGTTAATTTAAGTATATTAGCTTGGATTAATTTTGACATATGTTGTCATTTAGGCTTACTTTATAAATCTCAAAATATAAATTAATCTAATTGATATATTATCTCGTATTTGACAATATATGATTAAATAATCTCAAAATATAAATTAATTTCATTAATTACTTTTTTTTTTGTGTCTTTACCTCTCTAAATGGAATAAATGGAAAAATTTATAAATGGAGAGGATTTTAACCCCACTTACATGCCATAATAAACTTTTAAAAAGGCAAAACTCAAGTCCAGAAATTAACCTATGATGGATAACTAGCCAAATTTGCAGTTTAATTTTTTTTATCAGACGAAACTTAAATCTTAGGTCTAACCTATTTTCATCCTTAGAGAAGAGGATGAGAGAGATTTTAAAATATTATTCAAGATCACATTAAATATTAGGGTGTTTAAGTCTAAATTTGAACAAACATTTCCCCTCCTCCAAATCTCTCAATTTGAAGAAAAGTCGAAATTAGTTTGGAGAAATTTTTATCCCCTCTTCTACCTTCCCTTTCAACCCCCTCCAACCAAACATACCCAAAGAGCGTATTTGATATGCTAAAAATAAGGGATCGGACACGACAACTCAATTTGTATAATGTTTGATTGTAAAAATGCTCTCGGGGACAAACTACGGGTTTAGGGACATGACAACTTAACCACAGCACATCTTTCTATCTCAAATATAAGGTTGTCTAAAATATCAAAATAGTATTTTGTCCACAAAAAATCACATAAGATAAAAAATTGTTCAATACGATTAAAGTTTGTCATGTGATATTCTACCTTATGTTGTACTATCCTATGTTGTATAGTATTTATCGTTTAACATATCAAACACACCTTAATGCTTATTGCAACATTAAGTATGGAAGATTTCATTTCCATTATGAGGACTTAGGTTAGGTGTGATATCCTCATCTTTTGGTCAAAAAAGAGACGGTATAAAGGAAAATAAAGAGAAAGAAAGCATCTTGACATGGGTATTATATCAGATTTAATTTTCAGAATGACCCAACTCTGTCAACCCGTTAGGCCCAGAACTCAGAAACTGTTGGATCATTTTATGAACTTCAAATGAAAATTGATCTTTCTACATTAAAGGTTGATAGGAAACACTATAAAGTTATCAATATAACCTCATCGGTAATTAACTGTCGATAGATTTTAACTGACGGTAGTTAATTGTTGATGAAATTTGAGGATAAATATGTCATTTTGTGGTGTTTCTTAGCATCGTTTGAAGTGTGAAGGGCAATTTTCACTTCAAATTTAGGCATTATCCCATTCCTCTTAAAGGTTCAAATATACAATAAGATATAAGATATGTTGATTGGATTAATTAACTTTATGTTAAAGCTTTTCTTAGTTATCTTTCCAAAGATAAAAAGATGTATATACAGAGATTAACTATAAACCAAATGTTCATCTTAGTTTTATAATTAACTTAAAAAAATTCGTAATCAGACAAAATTTGGGAATTGAATATTTTAAATTTTGTATCATAACTATTTAAGTATTTATGGTAGATATTTAGAATATTTTAACTATTTAAGTATTCTTAGTCAAGGTATTGTGATTATAGATAAATGATTTTGTTGTGTTTTTAAGCAAAAAATATATTAAATAAAAAGGAAGTGCTTTGTACCCCAAATAAAAAGGAAGTGCAAAAAACTGGGAGCATAATCTCGACCCGTCAACCACATAATCAACCCTAAACGAGTATTTCGACAAGGGTTAACAAAAGTGATATAAAAAATACAACCAGACAAAAATTCAGTACATGAAACCAAATGTGTGGCAAATGAATACACACCAAAAGCACAACTGAGTGAACCTAACACATGACATGAAACCGTATTGCAAAAGAAAGATGTCTAAAAGTCCACAAACATCAAATCGAATTAGAGACAAGCTCGTACTTATTTCTTGAGGAACGACATGAATTTGACCGTCTAATTTGATGACATGACAATATGTTAGATCACCTAAAATAAAAATGAATGGTCTAATTGTTGAGAGTCTTAAAAATGGATGTTAAATTAGTCGTGACTAAGCATACAAATGAAGGAGGATGAATTGATAATGAAATTGCTACCAGTAAATCGTTGGTAGTGCTGAGAATATGCAAACAAAATCACAGTCAATGAGTCGAAATTTCTAAGTGAAATTATAATAAGAAATACTAAATTGAGATTATAGTTAAGAATTATGATTCTCTTGTAAATTGCAGACAAAACTCCACTTTCTTTTTCTCTTTTAAGGATTTGAGTTAAGGAATAGTGCATTAAACCTAGAAACTTAAGTGTTTATGTTCCAATATATTAAGTGAAAAAAGGTAAAGTATCCCTAAAAATCATAAAATTTCACAAAAAAAGTAAATATAGGGAAAAAAATAGTAATAATACATACTAGTATAAAAAAAAATATAAAAAGTTTGAGAGGGACCGTGTCCTCCGATTGTCTCCCTTCTAATTCAGTCCCTGAATAACACTACTACTTTACCCCCAAAAGAATTTAAATACTATGCATTATAACACTACTATAAGATTACAAATATGTGTGTGCATTTTTTACACTTGAAGTTGAAGATTCCTCATGACCCTTTTTTTTTTTTTTAATAAATTATGACCTGTTTTTTGACACTACTATAATAGGTCACGAGGAATTTTTCTAAAAAAAAAAGGTCACGAGAAAAAAAAGAAAGAGTTCAATGTTTAAAAAGTAATGATAGAAATATGGGAAAAGCTAACTTGTACCCTTAACACATAAGTTAATAAATCAAATATAGTAATTTTTTGTTGGAATGTGTGCATTCAATTAAATTTTTGAATTTGTAATAAATAGAATTCACGAAATTTAAGAGAATATTTCTACTTTTAAGTTTCTTAACATGTGCCATAAATACATAAGTTAATATGACCCTAGAAATATTTATATTTTATCCGTCAATGATATTCTCGTATTTTCAACAAGATTTAAACTCATGACACGCTTGGGTGTATGAGTCAAATCCTTAGGAGAAATGGTATTTGTACATTTATTTTTTTACAACTTTTGAAATCATCTCTCTCATACTCACATGTTTTTATTCTCTTTTTTTTTTCTTTTTCTCTCCATTGTTTTTGTCCAATAAAAATAGGAGAAAAGTAGTTGCCGCAAAAGTTGTATAAAATTGGTTGTACAAATATCACACCTCATATTTTAGTGATTAATTATTTCATTTTTGTTTGGTTCTAAATGATTAATTATTTCTACGAGGGTGAAAAATCTAATAATCATGATTTATTTAGTAGATAGTTATCGTGAAATTGATCTCTAAAGTTTAAAGTATTAAGCTAAGACACTCAAATGAGATTATTGGTCCCTCCTAACTGCTTTAATTATTGTACTTGCGATAAACACAATATGAGAACATAGTCCGTAAATAAGCTGAAGCTCTTAGGTTTTCTGTATCCTAAATTATGGCGGTCCAATTATGAAGAAAAAAAAGTATATGTTAAGTTGTAACGATAGTTATCATAAAACAATTACCACACTATTTTTTTCTAAGTTTATAAAAGAAAATATCAAAGATTGGATCGTCATTTTCTATCGATGAAACTTGATCTTGATGGTGATGGCACTGATGATAGCATAATCTTTACTTTAAGCAGAGCAAATATGTAGCTTCTTAGTTATTTCCCCACCCCATATGGATGCATGGGAATTGAGAAGGTCACTTGCCTTCTTGTTGCTTTTATTTCTGACTCGGATTACATCCATTATGGGCCAATAAAAAAGCAAAAGATTATTACTATTATTATTCAAAAAGATAGGAAATACCCCACTTTGACTTTGGTGCTTGCAATACACACATCAACTTTTCTTCCATTAAATTGTAATGTTATCTTCAATCCTTAATTGGGTTATTTTCATCAATCCTTAATTGGGTTCTTTTCACTTGATTGGATGCGAAAAAATTGCCGTGTCAGCCCTAGATAAGTAAGTAATAGCCATAAGATTTACATTAGTGTCAAATTGCAAGCACGTTCATAAAGATAACTAAGGACATAAAATAATTTGATACTATGCTAAGCAATTAAGCATTGAGATTTGAATATGATAAACGTGACATGATGGATTTTCAAGGTTGGCCATCGAGATAGAATTGTACTACTACTATTTGGCTCTCCAGTTAAGCAACACACATACTATATGATAAGCATGCTGCCCTGTCGTTGTTAGATCCAAAGTAAAGAAGTGTTTGTACGGATAAAGTTGCAAATCTCATTGGTATGTGAAATTTTGCTCACCATTTTAGAGGCAGTGTTAAGACTTAAGATGGTTATATGAACAAGAATTTGTGCAAGATGGCCTCTATTTTTAAATTGGATTGAATATTGTAAACATGTTATGTTTTTTCAATTTAATTTTGCCATTGAAATTTTTGTTTTTGGACTGGCCAGTGTTGTTTTGGTTAAAGATGAGTTTTCTGCTATGTGATTTATATTTGCATACTTTTCCCCCCTCTAATCCATGTTACATAAAATGAAATTTATTTGGATCATATAGTTACCAATAAGGGTATAACTGTGTAAAACAGGGTGATGAGAAAAAAAAATGACAAATTAGGGCAGGTTTGTTTTGTCACAAATATATATATATATATATATACATATATATATAAAAATACGTGTTCATTTTAACTTGTTACGAGAAAATGATAGACTTATCAACATTGAACTCGTCAAGTGGTAAACGATTTATACCGTTTAAGTAAATGGTCATAAATGTGTTCCCTAATTCGTGTATGGAAACAATTCGGTTAGAATAAAAGAATGGAGTTTGTGTGATACATAGATTGTTCGATGGAGATTGGTCATTGATAAACTCCAGCGAAATCTTCATAAAGATAATATGGTAATAATAATGATTGATTTTTCAAATGAGTCAATGTGATGAAGAAAAGATAAAATATTGAAATAAACTAAACGGACTTCAAATGCTTAATCACTATGTGTATCAAAACGTAGATTGAGTTAACATCAAAGCACCAGTGGTCTAGTGGTAGAATAGTACCCTGCCACGGTACAGACCCGGGTTCGATTCCCGGCTGGTGCAATACTGTTAGCTATGATGATATTTGTGCAAAATGTGGTGACGGGTTCATCACTATCGTTTACTTCGGTTGCGAAAACTGGCACATCTGAGCTTTCTTTTTGTTTTATTTTTCTTTCCTTTTTTCCTTCAAATTTAGCAATCATCATTGGAACCACAGTAGTGTATTTTTGTTTTCTTTTTTCATGAACAATGGTTCTCAGCTCAGCAATGCCCATAGTTCGCTAATCCAACACATAATGTGTTAACGATGGATTTATCACTTATCCAAATCGCTTTACGTTGTTGCATTCGCTTTAGATCAATTAAAAATGCAAAATCACTCCATTCTCACATACTTAAATCCGGTTATTGTAATCACATTTTTATCTTAAACAACATGATATCTGTTTATGCAAAATGTTCTAGTTTCATTGATGCACGTAACCTGTTCGACGAAATGCCTCACAGGAACATAGTTTCTTGGACTACAATGGTCTCTGCATTCACCAATTCCGGCATGCCCCATGAAGCTCTTCGTCTCTACAATCAGATGATTGGATCAAAAATTGAACAGCCGAATAAGTTTTTGTACTCTGCGGTTCTCAAAGCGTGTGGTCTTGTGAGAAAGGTTGAATTGGGAAAGATGGTTCATTATCATATATTTCAATCTAAGTTAGATGTTGATATTGTTCTGATGAATGCCCTTTTGGATATGTATGTTAAATGTGGGAGCTTGAGGGATGCTCAACGAGTTTTCTGTGAAATTCCATGTAAAAATGCTACTTCATGGAACACACTCTTTTTGGGGTATGCAAAACAAGGTTTGATTGATGATGCGATCAAACTGTTTGATAAAATGCCGGAACCGGATATTGTATCTTGGAACAGCATCATTGCTGGTCTTGTAGATAATACTAGTTCACATGCGTTGGAATTTGTTTCTGTGATGCATGCAAAGGGCCTTAAAATGGACGAATTCACATTCCCAAGTGTGCTCAAAGCTTGCGCTTTCAGTGATGAATTAATGTTAGGGAGAGAGATTCATTGTTATATTATTAAGTTGGGGTTTGAGTCTAGCTGTTATTGTATATCGGCGTTGATTGATATGTATTCGAGTTGCAAGTTATTGGATGAAGCAACAAAGATTTTTGATCAATACTTCAGGACCTCTTCTGTTTCTGAAAGTTTGGCACTTTGGAATTCTATGCTTTCTGGGTATGTTGTCAATGGAGATTATGTTGAGGCTCTAAGTATGATTTCTCATATGCATCATTCTGGTGTACGTTTTGATTTTTATACCTTCAGTATTATTTTAAAGATCTGCATCAACTTTGATAACTTGAGTTTGGCATCTCAAGTGCATGGATTGGTCATCACTAGCGGCTATGAGTTAGATTGTGTTGTTGGGAGCATTCTCATTGATCTATATGCAAAACAGGGCAGTATTAACAATGCGTTAAGATTGTTTGAGAGGTTGCCAGATAAAGATGTTGTGGCTTGGTCGAGTTTGATTACTGGTTTTGCTAGATTCGGTTCAGATAAGTTAGCTTTTTCCCTTTTCATGGATATGGTTCATTTGGGTCTTCAGATTGATCATTTTGTTATTTCAATTGTGCTAAAAGCTTGCTCAAGTTTGGCATCTCATCAACATGGCAAGCAAGTTCATTCTTTATGTCTTAAGAAGGGGTATGAATCAGAGGGAGTAATTACAACTGCTCTGATTGATATGTATGCAAAATGTGGTGACATCGAGGATGCCTTATCTTTGTTTGGTTGTCTTTCGGAAATTGATACCATGAGTTGGACAAGTATAATCGTGGGATGTGCACAAAATGGAAGAGCAGATGAAGCAATAAGTCTTCTGCATAAAATGATAGAATCTGGTACAAAGCCAAATAAAATCACCATTCTAGGTGTTCTCACTGCTTGTAGGCATGCTGGCCTAGTTGAAGAGGCATGGGATGTGTTTAATTCTATTGAAACAAATCATGGATTGATACCTTGCCCAGAGCATTACAATTGTATGATCGATATACTTGGTCAAGCAGGACGTTTTGAAGAAGCAGTAAAATTGATTAGTGAAATGCCTTATAAACCCGAGAAAACTATATGGTCTTCCTTGCTTGGTGCCTGTGGAACTTACAAGAACAGACATCTTGCAAATATTGTTGCCGAGCATCTCCTTGCCACCTCACCAGAAGATGTTTCTGTATACATAATGCTGTCAAATGTTTATGTAGCTCTTGGAATGTGGGATAGTGTTAGCAAAGTCAGAGAGACTGTAAAAAAAATCGGCAAAAAAGGAGCTGGAAAAAGCTGGATTGAGATCTCAAGTTGAGAATGCTGGTTTGGCGCCTAGCTTAACCCTCATACATAAGACATTTCCAGATGAGTCACTGATTATTCTAGCTTTTAAGGAATGTCGTATGATTGAACCCTGAATTCTGAAAGGCATTATTCATGTTTTGGTAATGGCAAAAGTTCAATTAGAAGGTTATAGCACAGAAGAATCAAATTCTAAACAACTTTAAGATGGAAGATACACACTGTAGAACATAAGGTTAAGTGCAACGAATGCAGCAGTTCAATCTGATAAGCTTTGTACATTGTAATGCCTGGTTGCTATTGCCATAAGGTTTCACACATACATTTTTTGAAATTGTTCTGACTTCTGATGACTTCCTCCGTACCGGACAATGATCAAATGAATTTTCAGTTTTCTTTGAAATCCCATGTAAAGGTTCTAACTTCATGGAAGCCCTTCATATTGGGACATGCTATACAAGGTTTGATCGGTGGTGTGATGAAACTGATTTATCCAATACTGGAACCAGATCCTGTATCTTGGAACAACATCATTGCTGGTTTGCGTATAATGCTAGTCCACGTGGAATGCAATTTGTTTCATGATGCACACGAAAGGGCTTAAAATTTGCTTGATACACTTGTTCCATCTGAATGTAGTAGTTCAATCCGAAAAGCTTGTAATACATACCTGCTATTGCCATGAGGTTTCAGTTTCACACATCAATGATAGCATAACCCGACAAAAGTTTAAGAGGTAAATTCAATTGTACTTTATTCAGTTTCATAGTAACCACTTCACGATTAACCATATACCACATACTTGTTTATTAACATCTTTTTGTAAACTTAAAAAAAAAAAAAAAAAAAGATGTTTGTGATAATCTTTATTAAATGGTTACGAGTCTCTTTTTGCAGCCACAAATTGTTAAACACATGTCAAGTCCACAGTTTGTAGCATCAAAGAAACCACGCCAAAAAGACATTGGAGGCGAGATTTCGGTGCCTTATGCAAATCCATTCATACGTGAACTCTAACTTGGTCTGCACTTTAAACCTTTTCGTTGTTTTAATTGCTAATTAGCGCCATATGTTTGTAACTTTTTTGTATTTTCTTTTTGCTCACTAGTGTATTGCAATTAAACAAACCTATGCTTTCTGAAAATTTTGATGCTGTACTCATTGTTGTTTGCAGAATTTATCAGGTCTCAGCTCATCTTTTAGCCAGGTCAAGCTGCTTAACATTCTCAGTGTTTCTATAAAAAGTTTCATTCTGATGAGCATGTGGTGAGAATGGTGTATTTTATAATTTGCTTCGCCTTTTGGCGGTTAATTGTCTTAACAAATATATTTATAAAAGTGATTTAACATATGATTAAGGAACTCAAGTATCTAGTATTTGTGTCACACCTTGTTTGTTTTATTTATTTGAAAATAAGAGAGCATTTGTATAAATGATTATCCATAACAGGTAGTGAAAATTGCAAAAGAAGTTTGTAGTAGATTGGAAAATTTTAGTCGGATAACTGATATGCACTCATTTAGGACTTGGATCCTCTAATGCAAAACCCTTTTCAGCTCACTCTACGACTCTCTACCGCTCTCTTCCTATTTTCCTCATTTTATTTGCTGCCGCACGTGCAGGAGTGTAGGGGATCCTTGGCTCACTTTTTCTCAATTTCCTTCCGCTCCTTTCTCAATTGTTTTCCCTGCTGCAGGGGCAGCACAACAAAAGTATTATTTCCTTTAGTTTGTGAAATAAATCTCTATTTGAAGAGTGGCAGACTAATAAGCTCAATTGATGCCATTAGAAACATGGCTTAAAAAATGAATGTTGAATTTGAGAAGTATCAGGCAGGCGTTTATGTGGATTGCCATCGTTTTATTTCGGCTTCAAAAAATTATGATTCTCATGATAATATTTTATGAATTGATCTTAAAGATATTTGAATTTTTTTTTTGAGTCACGATGGTATTTTGTTATCTATTGGTTTGTTATAGTTAAAATAAAGATAACGTGTACATATGCTGGTACAAATTAATAACTTAGGTATCTAACATATATGAATGTTGAAGTTGCTAGCCACACGAGTATGAGTTGGGGTACGAGTATTTTTTATTTTTCAATTCTGGATATGAAAATGGTTATATTACTCTACTTAATGTATGTTTGTTATCATAGTAGAATTCTCGAAATTACGGCAGCTCACCGTGATTTCAGCGAACTCACCTTAATACCAAACATCCATTTATGTCATTCCAACCATGGACCAAAATTATCCCGTTTTGTTTTGTTTAGCTTTTTCTGATTCCATCCTAAGCCAGGGTTAATAAGAGGTTGAGCCTCCACTAGGCTGCACAGAATCATGATGGGATGGTCACAAACACCTAATGTCTACCACTTTATACTATTATGATTCCATCAAAGGGAATTTCGATCACACTGTCAGAGAAAAACAGTGATAAAACACCGCTCCTCGTGTTATATATGCAACCATTTTTCAATACCACAGATCTTTTGTTATGCTTTCATCATTATGTTTCTGTACTTGACAGTCATTGAATTTGTACGAAAAGTTTAAAGAAAAAGTGGGGGTCACTTTTGCAGGGATTTTGACGTTATGTATTAAGCTTGGCCTTGAATGGAACTGTATTCATGAATATTATCTTTGTTCTTTCCAAACTATGCTGTTAGTAACAAGTTAAATGACTACTTTATTATTTTAAAGCATGGTTGGGGGCACCTAAATTAGGAAAAGCAAGCCATGTGTGTATACAACAACATGAAGTAATCTCTATTGTTAAAATTATCCCAAACTGAGATGACATAAGATGTTAGGAGGAAGACTTATTGAATGTTTGGAATTGCAATGTATAATATAGAAAACCACACACAAAGTGTATGTTTAGAATCACAATGAATTTAACCTAATCACCATGGTTCTATCACATGTGATCTAATGGCACATGTTAACATTTTTTTGTTAAAATTGTAGTGACACACTCTGGTTATATCTAACTATGTCAATCTAAACATATACTAACTGGTCCTAGGAATAAACGTCTTGCCCCAAAAGTACAAACCATATTTCTCTAGATGAGACTCATCATGAAGAGTAGGCAACATTAGGACATGGGTAGGTCCCACTACCATGAAGATTAATGGTGAACCCCACATTTACATTATAATCACTATTAGCTGCATGCCTGCGTACTGCATACGGCCAAGTCATTGTTGTGCAACGTCACCATCTCATCCATGTTAGTAGTGCTAATGACAGTTTCTTCCATGGAATTTTAGCTCTCATTTCTCATGCTTTGTTCGTTTATATCTATTTCAATCATTGCACCCACACTACCTTACTCTTCCACTCATTCTTTATTCTGACTTCCTACCGAAGTAACTTTTCTTTTTGTTTCCATCTTCACAACCATGGCATGCCATGGTGTGATTCCTTCACAGTTTTTAATATAATAAGCAATAAGTTGCACAGTCTAAAAATTTACCGCGTAACTTCCACGCCAAAATGACTTTTTCCCACTCACTTTTCCCGCCTTATTTAGTTAATGGGGGGCAATATAAATGCTGATGTGGCTTCTTATTGATGCTAACACTTTTGTTTGTGTGTTAAGAAAACAATTATAAGTGCTTTGTTTTCTTAACATACTTTATGTTATGTGTGAAAACTTGTGTTTTTATATTATTATTCCCCACAAATTCTCTTGTTAAACCATGCTTAGTTGCTCTCAACTTTGGGTTACATGTATACAATGAGTACAAAACAAGAGTCAACTAGAGTTATGACTTGTTCCAGATTCGATGGAAACACACCACACAATTCTAGATCACACGCGAGATCGTGAGGTAGGTGAGTAGCTTTTCTTAATTAAACCTACATTATCTATGTCACTTTTTATAAGGGTTATCTATGTCATATTAATTGCCATTTTAAGTTTTCTTATATATTGAGTGATATGGTAAATACTGCTTACTATTTATGTACATTACATTATGGGATTGTTTGTGCTAAGAGCTCGAGAGATATGGTTGAACATGGGTTTATAAGTGAGAGGTAATCATCATAAGCCAATTTTATAATATTGAGTTAGACCCAACCTATATTTATAAGAATTTATATTTATTATTTTTATAGTTTCCTAAAATAATTCTCAAGTATATTAAATTCAAGGTTTTGCTGAGTAGGGCTCTTACTACTCTCACAAAGGATACATGCATATTTTTGATCTATTGTAAAGTGGGAAACTAATTTTAGATATTAAGGGTGTTATGTTATATTATAATTATAATTTATATCAAATAGTACAATATACTCTAGTTTTATGAGGAGAATATAAACAGATTCTTAGAATATAGGGTTTATTTGGACATAATTCAACCCTGCAAAATCAGTTTGTAAGGTAAGAGCTTCTCATGTTTTATAAACACTACACATGTCATATCTCTAAATAATGCGTCACTAAATCCACCCTATATCCAACACAAATGCCGCAATATAAGGCGGTTAGAGGAAGACCAAATCCAGGTTGAATTTCAGACATAAATATATGACCCATCCATTGTTTGAATGGAAACAAAACTTTCAGCTACTGCTTCATATATTAACGCTTATTATGAGGTAAATGATCACCTTAATATACAATCCTAGTTTAAGTCTTTCCATTGATTGATTTTAGTGGGAGTGAGAGTGCGATATCACCAATACATACATAAATGCAGTTCTACTACTTTTCCCCTAAAAAAACGCCAATGAACTAAATTTAGCTAGAGGACACTATTAATTAAGAAAAAACTAAAAACACCATCAAGGGACATTGCAAAGAAATTTGGTCCCCTAATCCAACAAAAAACCAAACAATACACATTATCAAAAGCCTCTATAGATTACAACAAAGCAAGGCAAAATAGCTCGAGGATTGTACACATACAACTCATCCAAATTAGAATAAGCCCCAGCATCACCAGCACTAACCGAATCATACTCTTCCATAACATTACTACCACCTTCCATGTTCTTCTTCACTCTTCCTGCTATCACCCTACAAACCAACATTGCCCTCTTCTCATCACCACTCTCACAACCTGAATTATCCAAAACACTACTAGCTTTGTCGTGTGCTTTCCCACTCGTTGCTGTCGTCAATATCCCATCGCCACCATTCAACTTAAACCCGTGTTTTATTATGCCGCACACATTGCATTGTGATGTTGAGTTGCAGAGATTTGAGGAACCGTTTAGGCCTAAAGAACAAACAAAGGTTGTGCAGTGAAACCTTAGTAACTCGTTTCCGTCTGCTATACAGCGAGGGTGTTTTTTCGAGAGGTTTGTTGCTTTTGCTTTGATTGAGTCTCTGTACTCTTCGAATTTGGTTATGGTTTTCTGTGTGTTTTGGACTTTAAGGATGCGGTCAATTTTGCAGACGGGAGATTGCTTCTTTAGCCAGCTTGAGTGGAATATTATTTCAACTATGTTCTTGCTTGTATCTTCTGGACCCAGCTCAGAAACTAATATATGCATAATTAAACACTTAAGTGAGTATATTCAATTATGGTACATTGGTATTTTTCGAACTAAAGACAAATGCGATAACCGGTCCATTTATGTATCAAAGAAATCAATTATGTCCTAACTCTTAGTCGAGAGAATAAATCTCCGTGTCTTGAGAAATTAGTTCAACCCTTACATATATGTATTGAAGACACAGAGGTTCATTATCTCCCAAACTGAGAGTTAGGACGTAACTAATTTCTTAAGATTATCAGTATCCATTAAAATGGATACATCCATTAAAATGGATACTAGTATCTTAAGAAATTAGTTACCTTTGGTTATCTCGAGCAATTAGCCTCAGCTCGGTCTCAGATACTTTGGCAATGTCAAGTTAAAATTATTAAAACTAAAAGATTTTAGATGGCACAGGTAGATTAGAAATACCTGCATGTTTGACAGCTTGATGAAGTTCAAGGCTTTCAGTTTTCATAATCTCACCACAATCAGGACAAGAACAAATGGAGCTTCTTAGAGAAGAGTCTCTAGTGAAACCAAGAACAGGGTCAACAACCATTCGACACTCGTAACAACCGGAGAGTCTCCTAAACTGCATTCCTCTGAAAGAACCAGCTCCTGAAGAGTTAGAAGATGCTGCTGAAAGCGAAGACGAAGAAGAGGCTGAAACAGTTCTTCCGTTGAGTTCATTCAAAGGAGCTTTCATGGATCTGCTTGAACTAGAAGCCAAGTTGTTTTTGCATCCACCAAGTGAAACTTTTTTCTTGTTAATATCTGTAGTTGTTCTTGTTGTTGACGTTGTTGTTGTTTCTGGCTTTGCCATTGTCATTCCAGTGTTGTTGCAGAGTGAACCTGAACATTTCATCTTCTTGCATTTCTTGTTGGTATCTTCTGATACTCTTTCTTCTTTCAGCTTCCTTTGTTCTTGTTTTTTCTTTGGTTGTTTTGGTTCTGGTACAGGTTGAGGTTGTTGTTGCTGTTTTCCTTCCTTCTGTTGTTGTTGTTGTTGTTGGATTTGAACACTCTTACAAGCCAAAAAGCCTCTTACCACTGCCCAAGAGGGTTGTTTCTCTGTTTTTTGTGGCTTTTGGTTTTCCTTTTGGCTTATATGATTTGTAATGGTAACATTTCTTTGGATTTTGGATTTGCTCATTGCAAAATAAAAATATGAAACTTGCAAATGGTGTTTCTACAACATGGAGAGCATAACAATATCAAAGATATATCTATAGTAGAAAACTAGAATATGGTATGTTATGATTCTTGTTTTAGGTTTATTGGGAGTTGGGAGTGTGAGTGGAGGCTCTTTATGGTTGTTATTTCCTTGCACTTTGTTTATTACTACCAGTACTAGTAGTATTTTAATCTTTCAGAAACTTGTAATTTTTCTCTAGGGAAGATATAAGACTTTATGATAAATATCTCACCGTTGATATTCCTCTAGATTGAAGAGTCCTATTGTTTTTTTCTCTTGTCATTTTTGTGGGAAAAGTAAAGAGACATGGCCTAAGGTCCCCCACGCCTTTTTATGCAGTGTCTCCCTCTGTATTCTGTTTTACCATAGTAAAAATACATTTTGTGAATATCACACTGACAATCTTAATTTTCCTAATTCTCACACAATGTGTAAAGTAACTTGAATTTGATGGTTAATGCCAGTTTAATCTTTTAATTAATACACTTCTTTTTGTTTACTACTCCTACTAATTTGAACTTTTTGTTTTGTTTTGGAGGGAGTAATATAGACTTTGTCAAATTGAGTTTCAGTTTCCAAATGTATAGGACGCTAATTTGAACTTTTTTTTGTTTTGTTCTGTCTTGTTTTGTGAATGATTTAGCATATAAACCATAAGGTATCGGACAAAAATTCTAGGACTCTTGCATGGAGTTAGGGACGTATTTATTTGCTGATTTAGAGGGTGTATAACGATAGAAAGTACAACTACTAGGCTATACATAGGTTGGGTTGAGTCGGTTCACAAAACCGGAAACTTATTATTTAGAGAGCTCCGGTTTGGTTCTAGTTTGAAAACCGATCGTTGTAGCATTGGGTTGGGTTAAACCGTAAATTTTCACATTCATGGTTTTACCCACATTCTATTTTTATTTTTAAAAAAATGTCCAAACCTTTTTTTTTTATCCCTAAAATATAGGGTACTCCCTCCGTCCGTCTCTTTTTATAAGACTAACAAAAAACATAGAGATTAAGAAAAGTTGTTGAAGTAATTGCCGCAAATATATGTATGTTTTACCAAATTGTCCCTTGTATATAAATATGTTTAATGTTAACTTTTCATATTTCAAGATACATTGACAGTATTAGGGTATGTTTGAAAAAACAAAAGTAATAACCATGTCTAAAAACTTGTAGATAATTTTATATTTAGAAACAAAACCTTTTTTTTTGTAAATATTCTTATAACTAAGGATGGAGGGAGTAACTTATTTTCACTTTTATTTTAGCATCAAATGTACAAACATACAACAAATAAGAAAACCATTTGTCAAATTAAAGATGAAGGTAAGACCCCATTTACTCTCTGAAATTTTTTTATATCTTCATTTTCTAAAATATGTGTTCATATTAACTTGTTTTAGAGGATGTGGGACTCTTTAAGCGAAGCTCTAAAAAATGTGTTCATATTAACTTGTTCTAGAAGATGTGAGGCTCTTGAAGTGAAACATATGTTCAATTCAAAAGTCTATTAACTCATTGTTAAGAAGTAAAATTTCCACAAATTTTTTTAAAATAAAAATTTAAAATATTTTCACAGATAAACGAGATCTAATATATAGTAACATACTACATTTTTGTTTCTTATAGATTTCCTCTATCGCCGTAATTGTAATTGAGATATTGTGAGACGTTAAATGTGAGCATCTCTTTTAAATAAAATTTGAGTTTTAATTCGTTACATTGTTAATGTCTAACCGATTCCACTAGATCCAACCATATTAGTTAATGTACAACATTCGCCCATTATTCTTGTGTACATGACCCAATTCTTGAGCATATATTACGTGGAACTACCTTGCTGCCTTTGAGAGTGTGTGTATATAGAGGTATAAATACGTTAATGAATTCAAAAATGAAAAATTTGCATCAAAAATCAATATTTTGATATTTAAAAAGTTAAACGCATAACTTTTGATAATGAATTATTTAACCTGTGATCTTTGAATACATTTTAGCAGCAACCCATACTTACTTGTTAAACAAAGACCCTCTTCATTTTGATATCTTTATGAATTCTCTAGGAAGTGAATCTAAATTGGCTTCCCATAATCTTAATGAGACAAATGACATTGACTAAATCAATATGCCATGCATAAGGCTGATACACCATATTTCATCTACTACGATATCTTGATTAAGTTGTCTATCATAACTGTTCTAAAAAAAATAAAAATACATCAAGAATCTTACTGTATTAATTAAAGGTGGGAGGAAGTGATTAATTCCATATCCCTAGCTATAACCCCCATACAAACTTATGGGGATAGAGTTGTATAATTAATATGGCTTGTCGTTACTCCATCCCCAAAGTGGACTTTTTTTGGGCTATACGCATTGCACCATTTGCAAGGCACTCAACTAATAATTACCCCATAATGTTGCCTACTGCCTAGGGGAAAAGCTGTTTTCTTGATTCCATTTTCCTCAAAATCATGCAAAACCAATATTGAGATAAATCCGTGCACTTTTAATTTAATTTATCGTAAAAACAAAGATCCCTTCAAAGTCTTGAAAAAATTGTTTTAACGTTATCCAACCTAAGCATTAACTTTTGTAACAAAAATGCCTTGTCTTGTGTAACATTTGTATTGCAAAAGCATTGGTATAAAAGCATGGGCATAAAACATACCCGTTGCTGAGTAAAGCTATTGTGAGATCTCGATCACATATATTGCCTGCCGTTGGAAGAGGTGTAAAGGTTAATCCAATTAAGAAAACACGATTTGTTTTTAATGGTAAAGACTTTAGAGTGTGATTATTATCCCCTAAACTTGTGCTATCAAAAAATGCCCTAAGCTTGTGATTTATACTTTGTGCTAGGGAAACGAAAACGCTTTTACTCTAAAAAGCTGGTTGAAGCTGGTCACACAACTTTGTTTTATTTCTTTTAGTGGAACATTAGGATAAAAACTTTATCATTTGTTGGCTTGAGCATTAGGTTATGAACACTAATTACACATATAGCAAAGCAGGTACAGAACAAAAAATTTAAATTTCAAATTAGCATGTGATATGAGTATGGTCAGTTAAAGTGTGTTTCTAATTTTTAAATATAGAAATGAATAACTGAATAAAGTTCAACACAAGTTAGGTACGTGTCCACAGGAAATGTTTCATTAAAAGATTGATTCTAGCTTAGCTAATTTCCTTTTGTAGTGCAGGGCCCTTGTGGTCATAAGATTTTAGTGTTATTAATTAATTGAAGGAGTAACTCAAAATTCATGTGTGACCCTAAAGAGCATATGACATCCATTAGTTTAATTAAGAGAGGAAGAGGGGCAAATTAATGGTGTAAGAAAATTCCAATTCCAGCATGTCAAAAAATTACTTTGGCACTAGTAACATACTAGTATTATATTAGGGGTTTGGTTGATTTGTTAAAAAAAGAATGATATGACAGGACAACTTGAGTTGTATAATGTTTGATTCGAAAAACTGTTTATAGGAAAAGACAAATCGACAGGATAAAAACAGAAATTCTCGTCCCTTACTAAACTACAACACAACTTTTTGTTCCACATACGTTATTTAAAATACAAAAATAACTTTTTGTCCACCAAAAATCGTATAAGACCAAAATTATTCCATACAATCAAAGTTTGTCATGTGTTGTGTTGTGTTGTTTTGTCTTGTAAGAAATTGAGGATATGAAAATGTTGAGACGAAACTGTATTTGATTGTTATTGTCATCTTGACTATAAGACAAAGTAACAACTTAACATAACAAACAATATCATTAGGATCTTTGTTAGCGACATACAAGGTTGTGCATGACTCGATATAATCATATGATCTGAATTGGTTATCTTTAACCCATAACAGAACAAGAAAATATGTATAAGGGCGGCTAGGGTGTGCAATCTACTCATGTCACGCATTGTCAGATTTTTTTTTCTTCTTAATTTTAGAACGACAAATGTTAGTATTGTTACTTTTTTACTCTAAGGGTAGAGATCAAACATTTGACCTCATCACTATAGTATCCTATGGTTTTTATACCATATATATATATATATATATATATATATATCCACGTCTTTGTAACTCATCCAACTCAATTATTTCTCTCTCTTCTTGTCAAACATAGTCATAGGTCGAAGTATTGGGTGAAGATGAGTTTCTAGTAGAAGTAATTCTTAGTAGCCATCTAACCAACGAGAGTTGGACCGTGATATCTAAGTATAAGTTGTACTCCGTAAATTTTTAATCTTTTGTTAATAATAAATGGAATGGAACTACAATTGCTCTGGTGGCCAGACACACAAACACAATTGACAATTTATTTTTAAACAACATATATCAAACCTCAATCGCACAGGCAATACAAGAGGCAAAGGGAAACACTACAAAATTTTGTCATCGAACATCATTTATCTATTGTTTACAATTATCATTTCTTTCCTCTTTTGAAACCAAATTGTCTTAATTGATTCTATTTCCACAAACGGAAAGACGAACACTCGGTGTTTGTTTTTTCGTTTATTTTATTGCGCTAACGCGTGTAAATTATGAACGATATTTGTGACTTTCAAATTATAAGTGTAAATATTTGTGACTTTCAAATTGTAACTGATCTATCCGGTGAGGATGAATGAGAGGCAATGGTGACGGAAAGTGCTCTGGTACGGTGGCGATGAGTCTTTGCGGTGGAACGACAGATGCATGCAGACATGTTAGCACTTCAACGCTCAAGTCAGTAATGGAACTGATAAAGAGTATAGAAAGTGTTGTGAAAAGTTAATCATACCTTAAGGGTGAAGCAAAGTCACCCTTATATAGGCGTGCATTGAGGGGAATTTTTTTTTCTTCTACCCTCCATGTAAAAACAATTGACAGGACTACCCTTGTTGAAAAATAATGATGCAAGTGCCCTTGTTTTCCATATCATTTGGCAAACATCACTTTTTAATCATCACTTTTTTAAAAGTTAATACTTTTAACTGCTTAAACAATGCCATTAGGGCACTTATTAACATTTTCCTTTTTTTTAATGCTCGATGTTTGATTTGGCGAACAACCATTTTCTTTTTTACTTTTTTTTAATGTTTGTTGTTGCTTTTGGCAAACAACCTTTTTATTTTATTTTTTCGTTTTGTTTTATTGGTTTTTTTATATAATTTCTTTTATTTGTTGGTTGATAGACAGAAACTCACACACATAAGTTAAGAAGTAGGCGTTTGAATCTCGATCACAGCGCCCGGTGTAGCAATTTTTTTGGATTGTCTGCTAGAGTTTATGGAAACAACTTATGACACGTCTTTGTTCATGTGTCGATTGACCGATCATATTCGCAGAAGTTATCCTCATGATTGGTTGACCGATCAATGATCATGTATCCGTTGACCAGTCATATACGGCGAAATTTTTCTCTCGAACCCCAACTCATCTACCCGAGTATGTGAGTTTTTAATAACTCTCGTCATTTTTGTCTATCAACCAAAATATAAAGGAAATTATAAAAAATATATATATAAACAACGAAAAAATTAAAAAATAAAAAGGAAAAAGGCTATTAGCCAAAAGCAACATCAAACACTAAAAAAAATAAAAATATGTCCATGTTCGCCAAATCAAACATCAAACATAAGAAAAAAAATTAAAAAAAGGTAGTGTTCGTCAATTGATATGAAGAACAAGGGCACTAGCAACATTATTTTTCAACAAGGGGTAGTCCCATCAATTTTTTTTACATGGAGGGCAGAAGAAGAAAAAAAAACCGCGTTGAGGATAATCGTCTCCAGGTTTTGCGGTGTGTGATTAGGGGGCGGTTAGAGGATACGTGTACGGTGATACTCGCAGGGGGCGTGCTTGGATGCGATGCGGTGCACTAAAGTTGGCGTGTTCCTTCATGCGCGAGGCCTTAAGCAGTGCAAATTTAGGCCACGTGTCAACATGGAATTGGTCTTCTGACCGGTCCAGAACAATAACAAACCCAACAAATCATATTTATCTTTTTTATTGACAACAATAATTTAAAAAATATAATATACATTTTCTACCTTTTTTAATAACACCAATAATATAGGAAAAATTGTTTAAGATATAGTTGGAATAATAAAAAAGTTCATCCTAAAATCTCTATATATAATAATAGATGATATTGTTCCTATCGTAATAGAATAGTGTTATATATATATATATAGTGTGTAGTATAGATTACTACCCGGAAGTATACTCTCCATAAAAGGGATCAAAACGCTGATTTTTTTACCAATGTTGTGATCATCTAGACTAACAAGATAAAGAAGTGGTTTCTCCTCCTACCGAGCTCTATGCATTCTTAAAGACAAGATGAGGATTGTTTTCCCAATATCTTAATCCTTTCTCTTTTTATTCCTTTAGCTTTCCTTCTGTTACAGAAAAAACATCACATGCTTAAATAAAATACAATAACAGAAAATGGTAAAAACTCAAAAAATGTGAGGATTTAGTTTTACAATTTTTTTAGTAAAATCAGGTCGTGCGTGGACTTGGAACACAGGTTTGGAGCCTTAAATGCTCCTTTAGACATGCTGAAAATTGTCAGTTTTAGAAAATGAGCCAAATCCCATATGGTCAGCAAACACTATTCCACAGAAGCTGACAAGATTCTTTTGGGTTCCGAGAGCTTGAAATGCACCATATTCTCTCCAGTCCTATTTATAAAAAAAGTTTATTTTTTAAATTTATTGAATAATTAATGTACTTGGTATAGAATATAGACTAAATATATCATTTATGTAATAAATCAAAAAAGTTAAATATTTCTTATAAATAATTTTTTTCTAATAGCAGAAATCAGAGTAGTGTTAAGAGAGGAGTGAGGTTGTTAAGAGAGGAGTGAGGTTGCTGGAGTTATTGTGTGTTTTAAAATAGGGAGTTTCTTTTTCGAACTAAATTTAAAAATCGCTCTCGTTTAGATTTATCTTTTTTTTGGACAAATTTATTTATCCAAACGTAAAAAGTAGAGTATTTTTTTCTTGTTCGGATGAATAAATTTGAAAGGGTGTAATTTTTAAAAAATCATGGTAAAAGTAGTTATCTCAAAAGTTTAAGTTAAAATTACTACTACTGTTAATTTTTTTATTTTGGTCAAACTACTCTTGTTAATTTTACTAAGAAGGCAAACACACTTGGGTTGGTCTGGTGGTGTTGGCTTGGGACCTTGGAGTATGTTTCTCCTCAAAGTCTCGGATTCAATTCTTTCCGTTGCCAATTTGAGTGGACTATTTAACTTCTTAAAAAAATTACTAAGAAAGCAGAGTTGTATTATTTGGATGCAAAAATTTGACAATAAATATTTAGATGATTATTATGTTGGAATAATTTAACAAGAGATGTCCAAATATCATAGATAGCAGTGCAAAATATTGATATATTACTCCCTTCGATCCTTATTATAAGAAAATAAAACAAAAAGCTTCAAAAATAATGAGGTTATTTTGTCGAAAAAAACCAATGAGGTTATTAATTGTTGTTATCTTTTTATTGTTTTGGCAAATACGTGCTCATAAAAAGTTGTGATAGATTAAATATATCCAATAATATTGAAAAGGCAAAACTTAAAGTGAGGGCAAAAAGGTCTTTTAAACAATAAATGCATCTTAAAAGTTGTGACACTAATATTAAAAAGACAATCACTAAATGAGGGGTAAAAAGTCTTTTATATAATAATTACACCTTAAAAGTTGAGACATTTTCTTATAAATAGGACCAAAAAAAAATCCTTTTTTTTTAAGGTAAAACCATTTGTAACTGTGTCGAATCCATTTTAGGCGATTGATCTTGAAAGAAGCTAGGATGTGAGAGCTCTTCTACCTCTTACTCATAAGCAACGCATTTTATGTTTTTGTCAACGCATTCTAAGTAATAGAATGATATTCTTCTAATCACGAGTTATTCCCAATTACTCCTACAGCTCAATCCAATATTCATGCATACATGTTTAGCAACAAATTAGCATAAACTAACAATTTGAAATATAAAACTAGCTAAAAAATAGCTATTAATAAAACCTGAAATAATTCTTAATTAATGACTTCTACATGCCATGTTTTCTAATTGCTGAAAAAGTTCATGAAAAATGGACAATACCAAATTCACCTAGAAGCTCAAAAGGAATATCCAATCCCTTTCAGTTTCCCTGAACCGAAATCAAATACATTAGGTGTTCAGGGTGCATAGATATTAATTTAGGTCCATTAGTTTTTTTGTCATGGTGATGGTCGAGAGTTAAGTTAAGACATCAAAATTCAAGATAAATGTTTTTCACTGTAATTTAAATTAGTGGTGAAAACCACATGCTGGAGTGTTTAGGGACTGTAGATTATAGCCGTTGAGATTGAGTTAAAGTCTTCGTTAAATTTGGTGTTTAGTTTGATGTTGGTGACTATTTTTTTGACAAAGTTTGATCTACCTCACGTCGATCCTTTTCAAAATGATGTAGATATTGCACACTCTCATATGAGCATCCAAATAATCATGATTTTGACAGAGCTAACTATGATACACTTCCTTCTTTTTTTAACAACAAAGTGTATTATTAAGGCTTGGTCCGTGTAAGACCCACAAAACCAGCAACAACGGTAAAAAAAATACAACTGGTGCCATATATAGGCTGAGTATGATACACTTCTGATTGATATCTAGGGCTGGATCCACTAACATGCTTTTACGATAATAAAATATAGAAACCCTTTTTTTCAATAGTATTTTTCTTACACAATCTTAAACACACGAACAACATTAATACCTCTAAAAAAACATTATTAAGAACACTATATAACAACTATATAATTATTAATTGAAAGTTGATATTGGGTATTGATGGATGCAATCAGACCATGGTCCCTTATTAGACTCTCCAAGTTTTGGCCTATTACACTTCAAAACTACACTGCAACACTTAATCCCACTTCCAATTCCAAGCAGCCAAATGTTGTGACCTTTCTGCACTTTTTCCTTGGCTTCCAAGTAAGCAAGTTCATACCATAGTGATGAAGAAGATTGGTTTCCAAACCTATGTAGTGTCATCAAAGCAGCTTCCATCTCTCTCTCACCAAGTTTCAACCTTTTTCCTACCCCTCTAATCACTCCCCTCCCTGGACAAGGCAATATGAAATGTTGTATCACAGTCTTAAAATCAGGCACATATATTCCCTGAGATTTTATAAACCTCTCTTTTATCACAGAAACAACATACCAAAACTTCTCTGAAAGTGGCAATATTTCAGAACCCAAAGTGGAAATATTTGAAAGGAGTGTTTCACCAACTACCTGAGGTACGTCTTTATTGAGCGTCACTCCAAGTTTTCCATCTGAATCTTCTTCCCTTCTACAAGCAAAATAAGCCTTATCATCAAAGGCTCTTTGTGTTCTAAGCGACCTAACTAACTTGTATTTTGCAGTTTTACTTGCTTCTTTTTTGTTTGAGAGAAGAATAGCTGCACTTCCCATTTTAAAGAGACAGTTAAGATGCAACTTCGATCTTTCTTTACCGGGATACCAACCATTGGACAGAATCTCTGTGCTTAGAACAATAACGTTAGTGTTTTTGTGAACTCGGAGAAGATTATGAGCTAAATCAATACAAATAGCACTAGCACTGCACCCCATACCAGAGACATTATAGGTTTTAATGTCACTTCTCATTGAATATTTGTTAACAACAATAGATGTTAAAGAAGGTGAAGGACAGAAGCCACTGCAATTTAAGATAAGTATGTCGATATCGATCGGTAAAATATTGGTTTTTGCAAAAAGATCATCCATGATAGGGAAAAGAACCATGTGAGCCTCCTTGATGGATTCAATATTTTGAGTTTTTGGTGGAATGTAGTGTAAAGAAGGAGGGAGATAAGTCTCTTCACTTATGCCTGAAGAATGAAGAACTTCTTTCATGAAAGCTATGCTTTCATTGTCAAAACATTCAAACAAGGAAGCATTTTCAATAAATGTTGAGAAAGGTACCCTACAATAGTTTGGTGGTTTAAGACATGAGAAATCAACAAGGTAAATAGGAGAAGGCTTTGAGAGAAAGTGTTTTACAAGGAATGAGAGTAGGATAAAACCTAGAACCAAAATATGGAACATTAGTTCATAGTTTTGAAGAAGCAATAAGGCTTCAACAGATGTTGCAAATGTGATACTACAAAGCCATAGGAAATATGAGAGTTTTGAAAGAAGATGGTTTGATAAGAGAGTGAAGTTGGTGCGTTCATTGACAGGGTCATGGTTTTGCTTGGAAGTAGCTTCCATATTATTGTGGCACTAATGGTGATAGGTTTTAAAATCTATGCTCTAGAGGCTACAAATAAATACATGAGAGACATGTCCACTTTTTCTTGTTGGGTTTGAACTTTGATTGGAGTGATTCAATGAGAAAGAAAAAGTATGGTAGATCATTTATTACAAAATAATTTTTTTGAATTAAATAAATTTAAGAGAAGAAAATAATTATAATAATTATATTATAAAGAAAAAATATAGTAGTTTTTTACAAGAACAAAGAAAATGTCTTTTTTCCGTTCTTATAAAATTTGCAAATTTTGTTTACTTACCATAAAATTTTCATTTATTTTTAGTCTTCGAAATAGTTTTCATCAACATTTTTGATCGGTTATTTCAGAAAAAAAAATAACATTTTTGGTCGGTTGTTAAAATTATATTTATAATTCAGGGTGGGAGGAAGTGATTAATTCCATATCCTCAGCTATATATAACCCCATACACACTTATGGGGATAGAGTTGCATAATTAATTTGGCTTGTCTCCATGCCTATTGTGGACATTTTTGGGCCAAACGCATTGCACCATTTGCAAGAGAGTCAACTAATAATTACCCCGCAATGGTGTGTAGTCTAAAGATGTAAATGATATAATAAGTGCAGATAATAAGATATTCATGTCCACCTTACTAGATAAATATGATACTTGTTGCCTCTCTATATCAGCGTAAATATTTGTTAAGCGGATAATCTATGGATTTTGAGGTATATCTACGAGTAAATACATATATTCATAGATAACATTTTAAAAAAATGATTTTTTAAAATGATTTTTATAACTTCTTTTTTTATGACAAAAATATGATTTTTATGACAAAATTTCATCACATTCATTTCATTTTACGGAAACATAATATCCATACTTTTCATTTCAATATAAACAAAATTTCTTAATTCAACATAAACATAAATAAAGTTTATGACATTTGACAAAAACAAAGTTTCTTGATTCAACAAAAGCATAAATGAAGTTGAACCTATTCAACAAAAACAAAAACTTATTAATTTAATTAACAAATTTAAGGATAGTAATGTTATGAGTCATATTAACAAGTGTCTTTAAACCATTGTTAAAGATTCAAAATTGAAAATGATAAATGAATTTTATAGAAAAAGTTAATTTTTGTTGTATTTTTAAGACACTTGTTAGCATTTCCCTAATGTTATATATCGTAAAATCAAAGATCCCTTCAAAGTCTTGAAAAAATTGTTTTGATGCCATCTAACCCAAACATTAACTTTTGTTGCAAAAATGCCTTGTCTTGTGTACATTTGTATGAAAGCATTGGCATAGAACCGATCACATAGCCTGCCGTTGGAAGAAGAAGTGTAAAGGTTAATCCAATTAAGAACAATCGACTTTCTTAATTGTAAGGACTTTAGAGTGTGATTATTATTCCCTAAGCTTTTTTTTTTTTGACAGATATTATTCCCTAAGCTTGTGCTATCCAAAAGTGCTCTAAGCTTGTGATTTACATTTGTGCTATGGAGATAAAACGCTTTTACTCTAGAAAGCTTGTGGAAGCTGGTTTATTTCTTTTAGTGGAACATTAAGATAAAAACATTATCATTTGTTGGCTTGAGCATTAGGTTATGAACACTAATTACACATATAGTCAAGCAGGTACAGAGCAAAAAAAAAAAAAAATCAAATTAGCATGTGATACGAGTATGGTCAGTTAAGGTGTGTTTGCGATTTTTAAATGTAGAAACGAAAAAATGAATAAAGTTCAACACAAGTTAGTACTTGTCCATGTTTAAAATAAAAAAAAGTTAGTATGTGTCCACTTATAGATCCATAAATTTTAATAAGTGGAGTCAAAGTTATATCATAAAAATTTGTATAAAACTTTATAAACGCGTAAGCGTGCAAAAATTATACAAGTTATATTTATAATTTTCGTAAAATAATATTTGTCCATTTCTAGCATAGTATAAAAAACATAACCATAATTAATTATTTTTATCACCACCAATGTAGCGTCAGTCACATATAAGAATAATTTAGATTATAATAGTAGTTTTATAGTCTTGCTAACAATATGCTCTAAGATAATTGGTTAAAGATTTCATAAAAAAAAATTTTATCTTTAAAATAAACGTTATTTTTATCAATATAATAATTACAACAACATTTTATAAAAAAATAAAAAAACCTACTTCTTTTGATTTATTAACTAGTGCTTTTAGAACACTCGTCAGGATCCTTCTTAGTTTTGTAATTTATTGTAGTATAATAAATAAACTGAGTGAAGATAATAATACTATATAAGTGAGGTCAAACATGATAAATATTTAATTTTGTATTAAAAATACAATACACAAGTGGGGTCGGCTGACCTTATTGCCTCCACCTTGGATCTGTGCTTTTGTACGTGTCCACATGAAATGTTTCATAAAATATATAGCCCTAATTAAATATATTTTTCAACCAGCAACATCAATCGCATGTCATATTTTAACAAATTAATAAAGTAGAAAATTTGCCAACGGATGTTCTAAGAGCATTGGTTAAGGATTTTGTAAAAGAAAATTTTATCTTAAAAATATAAGTTGTTATTTTTATCAAGGTAATAATTACAACATTTTTTATACAAAATTAATTCTTTTAGTTTTTTAATCAATTCTTTTACAACATTGATTAGCATTCTTTTTAGTTTTATAGCTTGTTTTAGTGTTATAGATAGATTATATAGAGACAATAATACCATGGGATCACATTGCATAAATATATATTTATTAGTTAAAATTACAATAGACAAGTTGGGTCAGCTAATCCAACATTGAATCGGTCCCTCTTAGCACGTCCAATTGTGAACTTTATAATTGGTTATTTTATGGGTTCTATTGTACAACGTAATTTTGATACAATTTACTCATTTTTTACTTCAACTATGATCATGAGGGATTTGAACTCTCTCCATTAAAAATTCTCTCAAATTTTCTCCATTTTTCAATCTTGACAGTTAAAATACTACAATCACTTTTTTATAATTTAATTTTCACTTTCTCTCTCCTATTTGATGGTTGAGATTCCCCAAAAAAAACATAAAAGAATTTTCGAGAGAGAGAATTCAAATCCGATCATGAGTTGGCAAACCTCAACAATAATAACTCACTTTTGAACCACCAGCTGGCGGACAATTGAAAATTGCATGCCGCTGGAGTTGTGATCTTCTACACCGACAAGATGAAGATAGTGGTTTCTCCTCCATCTGGGCTCTGCCTTCTTAAATACAGTATGAGGATTGTTTTCCCAATATCTTAACCCTTTCTATTTTTATCCCATTAGCTTTCCTTCTGTTACAAAAAAACCACACATGCTTAAATAAAATACATCAATAGAAAATGGTAAAAACTCAAAAAGTGTGAGAATTTGTTTTACATTTTGTTTAATAAAATCAGGTCGTGGACTTTTAACAGTTTGGAGCCTTAAATGCTCCTCTAAACATGCTGAAAAGTGTCGGTTTTAGAAAATGAGTCGAAGCTCATAGTCAGCAAATTTTTTACTACCTTCGTATAAGTTCTTTTTGCTAAAATTATGGGAATTAAGATAGTGAATATTTGTATTAAAGTTGTTTGTAATCACTATTGTTTTTACAATTTTATCCTTAAGAGAGAGAATTAGTTTATGTTTTCCATATGAAGTTTATTGTTGATTGAAGAAAAAGATGTATAATAAATAGGAGCATGTATGTAAAGAAATAATTAATGTAGTTGAAAATAGCAAAAGGTTCTTATAAAAAGGGAGGAAAAAAATTCTCAAAAGAGTCTTATAATTAGGGACGGAGGTAGTATTTTTTAGACAAAAGGAAAAATATATAAAATAAAAAGAAAAAGATACCGAGACTAGGGACATTAAATCTGACCCGTACAACCCAAAATGGGAAGCGTCGTCATAAAATAAACCAAATGGATCAACCATAATCTATCATAACAAAAATTCACTAATCATGGGCGCAATCCAACGAACCAACATATGGATGCAAAATTAGGTTACAAAAAATATGAGAAGTGAACATATGCGATGAACCAGCAAATACCATTCAATCGAAGCTGGCGAAATTCTTTTATGTGCTTCCGCACGGGTCAGTGAGATTACAGTAATTATATAAAAAATAATTAAATTGTTAATATTGTTAAATGTTTAAAGATATTAAATAAAAATTATCAGTGAATTTCTTTTTTCTAACTAAAATAAAATTGCTCTTGTCTGAATTTATCTTTTTTTTGACAATTTTATTCATCCGAAAGTAAAAAATAGAGTGTAATTTGAAAAGGTGTAATTTTTAAACTACTACGGTTAATTTTAGTAAGAAAAGTAGAGTTGTGTTATTTTGATGCAAAAATTTGACAATAAATTTGAGCATAGCTCAGATGGTAGGACAATGCATTATTATATGTAGGGGCCGGGGTTCTAGCCACTAGACTATCTGACCAAAAATATAAAAAAAAATAACATAGATGTGCAAATATCATAGATAGCGGTACAAAATATGGTATATTATTCTCTAAAACATGATATATCTATCTATCTATATATCTTTGAATTTGAAACTTGCTTCATTCTAATGCTTGGATTGTGCCTATGTGGCACATCTAACTTGATTTCTACTCTCTTATTCTATCTAATAATATTCTAATAATTATAGTTATAATAATAAAGTATAAATAATATGCAATTAATAAGTTACATAAATATAAAGATAACTTTTCACATTATTATATATAAAAAATGTAACATCTCACAAGAGTTGATTTTACGTTTACTGTACATATGCTTAATTTAAAGATGCTTTTGATATGCTATAATAATTTCATATGTTTACATAAGACTTATACACTAATCAAATTCTTTTTTGTTTGGTTCTATAGACTGATCAAATCCTATATCTAATCTAATCTATCTAATCTAATATAATATATATACACGATCACATGATATGTTTTCGAGAAAAATGAAAAGACACTCCTAACATCTTAAGAACACTAAAAATGATTAATGTGCTACCTAAACAATTTCCATTCATAATATTGGAACTCCAAAATTGAATGTTTTATTTTTTTTCTAATAAAATCTAACCCGCCTTTCTTTCCCCGGTTTAATCATGGGTCTTATCAAGGATACCAATACGAGACTCCCAAATGTTGTCCATGAATTCATCAAGAACCCAATCAATGACGGATTCATTACTCGCTACATCATGGGTGAAACCAAAAAGGGAAAGAGCAGATGTGCATCTTCTTCTAGGCAACCTCAATCTCAAGCACCTTCATCACAACCCGAGCCACAAACTGAACCATTTCAAATCCCACCCATTGTTGCCTTTGATCTTGCAAGCTATGCCCAGTGGCAACACCAAAGCAATGTTCACACATGGGATTTGCTAGCAGCCACTAACAAGGCAAACACATACTTCCAGCAGTCGTAGTACCTGATGTAGCAGCACGTCGGGTACCCTCCGAAGGTTATGGAGCAGTTCATAACTCCTCAAGATTTTCAGGCTCATGTAGCTTGGCCCGAGGATAGGCCTAATCCTTATGGAGGGGGTGGTTATTATGCAGGTGATGAAGACATGGCTGAAGACAATGGTGGTGATGAAGACATGGAGCGAGATGACCCAACAAATGTGCACAGTGCAAATTCCACTTGAGGAGATGATGATGATGATGATGGCTCTGATGGCATGCAAGGCTGAGAAGGCAAAGAAACGACTAGAAAGCTCACCATTCATTGAGTGATATTTTATAAAGCTTCCAATCAATTCTTTCCTTTTCTGTTATCTTTAATTTGCTTTACTCTTGCTTCAAACAATATTTGCTTCTGTTTATGTTTCAATTTGACACTTATGACTCAACTTTGTTTAATTAGCACTTTGTTTAATTATTGTGGGATACTTATGTCGTATTATTGTATTGTGTTGTTTTAAACAATCGTTTTAATTAAGTGTGTTATGTCGTATCGTTTAATGTTGTATTGTGTGTTTTGTGTTTAACAATTTTTGTGAAAACAAGTACTTCATTTGAGTTTTTATTTTTTGAAAAATGTGGAAGTCGTTTTAGTATATCACTCTTGCTCGAGTTGAAAAGGAAAAATGCTCAAAAGCTTCAAATTTCAAAGTTCTTGAATGATAGCCAAAGATTGAGCAAATCTCAGATGTTGATAATGATAGATAGTTGTGACAAAGCGCATAGCCAAGGTACAAGTTTCCGGTTTTTCTAGGTTTTACTTGAATGTGAAACAAGTACTTTGCACAAATTTCATTTCATTTAGTTCTCCGCAATAATATGTTTGATTGTGAACCACTTAGTTCTAGCCAAAATGTGAGGAAACCTCAAGTTGTTTATACTAAATGCAAGGAGACTGGCATTCATTGTTTAACTCGGTCGCTTTATGTTAAATCCAATAATTGTTTTGAATTGTGTGAAGGCATGGAAAGGATAAAGGCACATTTTTGTTAATGAGTAAAAAAACTTGACCACATATAGCCTGCCTTGTGAGAAGAGCAAGTATTTGCTAACCCATCTGAGCCAAATGAATCAGAGTCTTCAATTATGAACTATCAATTCATAAGCACATTGCTTGATGAAATTGCCCAAAGTTTTTTTTTTAAAAATCCAGTTCATTTTTGACGCACTATAAGACTCTGATATGTTTTTAATTGTTGAACCGTAAACCTTCATGTTTATTTGTCCCTAGGCCATAAAGTAAGGGAACATTCAAATAGGGTTATGTTTTTGTTCAAGTTGGGGAAAGAAGGTAGATGTAAATCAAGTGTCAAGTAAATTGGTGAATTTTTTATCAAAGACAACATTTGTTTGTAAATACAAAAAGAAAAGGAAAAGAAAAATGTGTACATGATAAAGAAAAAGAAAAAGAGAAAAAGAAAGAAAAATCCAAAAATAGAATAAGTTGTCAAGATCAAGGTGTATCATGTTTAAACACCAAGGGTTTGCTTAGAATTAAGGGGATTCTTGTAAATTTATCTTTTGAATGTGAATAGAAGGAATGTTCCCTTATGCTTGGCCATTTGAATTCAATTGACCCACAAATGTCCTTTCTTTTGTAGCCAAGCCAAGTTACAACCCTCAAAGACCTTTTGATCCATGCTTTTGTGCCTTTTGAAATGATATTTGGATGGACACATAACTTGACCTGGATGTTAACTGGATTGCTAGATGTGTGTCCATAACCCTCACTCATTGATTTCATTTTGTTTATTTACTTACAAAGAAGTGTGTTAGGTGTGGTTCGTGAATGAATGTATTATTGACTTGAACTATGTAACACGAACTTTGTGCTTAGGACTCATTTCATATTTGTAGTAGAATCCTAGATTAGTTGGAAACTTTAGACTTGCCCGCACATTCACTTTGAATCATTCATCTGAAAAAGTTTTCAAACCTTTTGTACTTGTGTCTTGTCTTAAAACTGGTTCTGTTTTCAATCTTTTGTTTGAGGACAAACAAAGAGTTAAGTTGGGGAGAGTTTGATAAGTGCCAGAAAGTAATATTTTGATTGTATAATTAAAGCACGTTTGTTTCTTGTTTTACAAGTTATTGAGGGAAAAGCCAAGAGATAAGTGATAAATACCCTATTACGCTTTATTTTTCTTACTTTACCCATTTGTGCAGGAATTGAATTCAATGGCGAGTCAGAGGCGAGCAAGTTCCAGAGAGCATAAGAAATCACTCATCCTCAATACGCAAAGGCGAGAAGGAGGCGAGTGAACTCGCAATGGCGAGTGAAAGGCGAGCCTCAAAGGCGAGTAATTCCAGAGAGCACCAGTTTTCACACGCCCTTAACTCGCAATGGCGAATGGAAGGCGAGTTAGGGCGGCTAAAAACTCCTCAGAGGTGACGTGTCACAAACCCACTGGTGAAGAAACATCAACTCACCATTGCGAATGAATTTACTCGCGAGGCGAGTTGATGCAGATCAGACATTCTATAAAAGCCCACTTGATCATTTCATTTAGGTTATCTTAGAATCTCATATAATATCTTGTAACAGTCTTAGAGAGAGAAAAATGGCTTGTTCTTCATAGAGTGAGAGTGATAGAAGGTGGATTCTTCCTCATTTGTTGAGAAATCACAAGTTGTAATGAATCCTTCTCTTTCAATTCATTCTTGCAAAGCTTCCATGACAATGAGTAGCTAAATCTCCATTGTTGGGATTAGAGGTACTTGATCTTAGCTAAACATGTAATCTTTTGATCTTTAAATATACGGTTCTAGCATTTGATTTGATATTGAGATTATTCTTGCAATTTATTGTTTATGTTTGATTTAATTGTGATTGAAAAATACTTTTGAATCTAGGTTTAGAATAATCATCTATCCAAACATGAATACTAGGCATGGAATTAATGTTTAGATAATCACTTCTTGTATCCAAACTTAAAGCTTTCTTATCATTTAATAGATTGAGAAATCGTCGATTAAATGATAAGACTGACTCTTTGGATCGTTCAATAGTTTGAGACATCGACGATTAAACGATACAATTGAAGTCACAATATTATTTGGACACGAATGATATTGTCGAGGGATACGTGATAATATCAAAGAAAAGCTAGAATCCATGTATGATCTTTAGGTTATGTGTGATGCTTGATCAAGGAACTCTATTCCTAACAAGTTTCACGCCTTATTAATCTCAACCTTTATTCTTGCAAAATTAGTTTCATAGTTACCAACAAACAAACCAATCTTTTTAACTTAAAATGATATTTGGTGTCGAACGGTCCGTGATATCGCACTAGTCCCTGAGGAGACGATACATATAATACTTATTTTTGATCGTTGTAAAATACTACATCAATAGCAGGAATAAAAAATGGTACTCCAATCAATAAATAAAGTAAAAAAAAAAGATCAAAATTGCAATGTTGGTGTGATTTTTATATTTAGACATGATGGGTGCAATTAAACATACTCTTATTGTATTCTTTCAATATAATCCTTATGGTCTTTTAAACTTCACACCATTGTCTCGATTATATGCTTACATTATTTGTTGTCTCGAATATGTTTTGAATTTAGAAAGCTTAAATTTTTCTTAAGCTACAATCATTATGTTGCGACATCTTTAGAGAAACTTCTATGTGAGATCTTTAGAAAATATTATCACTCTCTTTTATATTATCTAATTTATGTTAGAATTGTGAATATGTGGAACTGTTTGAAAAACTTTCCACTCACTCTTATTCTATTTAATAATATCTAATATTAATGTAATTAAGCTTCAGTTACATAAAAAATTCACCCTTATCTTATTTTATTAATGTTAATAGGGAAAATTACACACACCTCCTCTCAAGTTTACTTAAATAACAGAAACACCCCCCTCTAGTTTTCAAAACACACTTACCTCCCTTCCTTTTTAACGGTGTCAAATTTCTGTTAAATAAAGAAATACAAAAGAAGAACATAAAAGAAGTCTTATTCCGTTGAATCAGAGTTCACAGAATGCCGCTCAGAAATTATTCACCAGCTACAATACAACTACAAACTCTCTCAAACTACAATAGTGAAACAAATTATTGCTGTCAATTATTCACCAGTTGCTGCATACTTACAACCAATGGCTCCCAACCACTCATGGATCATGGTGGATTCAGATTCAAGGCCAAGAGTTTACTTTTTATCGCTCCTCTCAAGATGTAATAATTCATCTATGGCCGACTCACATGTTCATGGCAGATGAGTTGTTAGCCTCAATAAGGATAAAAACCTAGTTGTTTATGTGCTTTTACTTTTGAAAGATATGTTTTGGATTTTAATATGAAACATTGGAAGAACCTTCCCACTCTTGGGATCTAATTAGTTACAAATTGATTTACCTAAATTCCTTAACATTGGAGATGCTAGAATTATTATCCGTATTGCAATGTCAAGCATGACAGTAGATGATATTTATGGTAGATTGTTTGACTGGTTAAATATGAAATGGGTGGAAGCTACTGCCTACTATCAACAAATGATATAGCATCATCAATGGAAACAAAGATGTTTTTCTTTATATAATTTTTTTTTTGTTTTAACTTTTAACAGATAGGAAACAGTGTTAAGCCTCAAAGGGAGATATTTATCTATTTTAAGAGAATTTAAGCGAGGTTAGTCTCTACTATGAAACAAGACGGGGTGTTTTTGTCGTTTAGAGAGACCTCGGGGGAGGTCAATGTAATTTTTCCATGTTAATGTAAGATTGAATAGTACTAAAAACAATCTTATCTTAAAGTATTAATAGTGTTATATTCTCAATATAAGAGTGCTATACAGAAAAACATAATAAAATTAAAAATACAAAAAAAAAAATGGAAAACATAAACGTCAACATAAAAAAGAAAACACAAAAACAAAGTGATAAGAAGGTAAACCAAATCATTGACTAAAAAATCCGATCTAATAAAAGTCGGAGCAGCATTCCACATAGTGGATGTTTGATAGTAAACTTCAAAAGATGCTAATTTATCAACAAAAGAATTATCGTTTTAATAAATATGAGAGACTTTAAATAAGTTATAGGAAAGTTAAAGTAAGCAGTTATGTTGCATAATTTTCAAGGACATCATCAAAAAATAAAAAAAAGACAATATGTTAACCGGAGCTTATTTCAACTTTTCTTATAAACGATATTGACAACAAACATGATCGTACACCATTATGATCCCAAAAAAAAAAAAAGAACGCTCTAATATCATTACACTATTAGGATATACTATGATATATGTATTTAAAATTATAAATATCATAAGATCCACCAAAAACTATATTCATTGTCCTTAAAATATTTATATAAACCTATTATATAAATCAATCCAAATTCTCATCTTTTTAAGCAAAACTCATATTTTAATATAAATTAATATTAAACATAATAATATTACTACATTTCAAAATATATAAATCATTATATTTTATATGATTATACTTATCACTATTTTTATTTTCTCATTTATAAAAATATTACAAACACTAAGGAGTGTGTATTGGATTAGGATTTTAAAGGACAATTTTTGTTTCAAAAAGTCTTGAGGATTTTAAAAGACTTTGCAGGATTTTGATGACTTTGAAGATTTTAAAGGACTATTAAGGATTTCAATGGATTTAATTTATAAGATTTTAAAGGATTTGAAATGATTTTATGGATTTCAAGAGATTTCAACAGATTCTATAAATTTTAAGAAATAATTGAAAAAATATCATAACACACTCTCTTTCACAAAATCTCAATAAAGACTTTTATTTATTTTACTTTATTTTTTACGGGAGAGGGAGAGAGAGAGAGAGAGAGAGAGAGAGAGAGGAAGAAAAGAGAGAGTAAGAGAGAAGGGAGGAGAGAGAGGGAGAAATAGTAAAATCTTAAAAGAAAAAACAATCCTAAGAAATCTCATGTTTTCATGAAAGACTTTTTCATCCTAAAATTTCACTAGACAATCCATCAAAATCTAATTTATTAAACAATCCTTCCAAATTTGAATGATTTTGAATACCACTAGACTTTTTTTAAG
>Ga0315914_1000501_pt1 | contig 49764 bp, 27 predicted proteins | sample MpolenodulesMG_FD_203920 | JGI IMG/M metagenome (GOLD analysis project Ga0315914, IMG submission 203920) | Medicago polymorpha root nodule microbial communities from Los Angeles, California, United States - elongated nodules | ecosystem: Host-associated > Plants > Roots > Nodule | place: USA...
TTTCCCTTCCCTCCCCCCCCCCCCCCCCCCCCAAAACCTTATCTTTTAAATGACACTTGTAGTTTTCAGTATCAAATTAAGATGTTATTACCTTTGTATAGTTTTTAATTATTACACAGTATAATATCGTTCTAAAAACTAAAAATTGCCACTGCTACAAAAAAAAACAAAATTATTTTGAATTGTATTATACAAATCATCATTTTAGAATGATATATCATATAAATTAAAAAAGAGGAATTCTGTGTTGAAAAGTGTGTGTTGCTAGCATTTCTCAAATTAAAATTAATCAGCACCAATGAAATTCAATCTCAAATCATGGTACAAAATGAAAGCATTCCTGATCCTCAAGCAAATAGTTCAACACCAATAATAATCAGGTCACACATGTATAGAAACTTGAAATTGTCATCCATGAGAAATGCAACACAGATCAAGAAGACGAAATGTTCAATTCAGAACTTAGTTTTTATCTTTCTTTTCTATTATTTATACAAATTCAATACAAATTCAACTCAACAACAATAAAGATGGAACATATAAACTATAAGTTCACCCTTCAATCGTACCAAACATGTCTCCATTCCTGAAAATGCCAGCAATTACAACAGCGGATATCCTTACTTGATGGCCAGTACAATATATAACAGCAATTGCAACATTGGATCTCCTTATTTAGTAGCTTGTGCGATAATATTACTCAAGGAACTGGCTTCCTCCTTAGCAGTCTCAACCAATGAATCCTGAAAGATGATGTCATACAAATTTGGATTAGAAAAATTGATTGAAGCATCAAAACATACCCAAAAGAGAAAGACCATTGCTACCTGTGCAGCTATCAACCGGGCAACAGTTTTTTTGCTCGACTCCTGAAGCTCGCCAGCAATTAGAATTTCATCAAGTATATAATAGGCCTTCCATAATTAAAAACAAAGAACAGGTCAGAAGGGATATTACTAGACTGAATATAATGACAGGTGATATGGCCAATAATTGAGGCTCATTCATGTGGATTCACCATGAAAGGATTATTAATAGGAGTTACAGGGAAATAAGTAGGCCTTATTTTGAATTATGGATATATCGCATTAAACTTGGACATACCTTATGGAAGTTGAATATCAAGTCCAGTTCACAGACCTGCAAATTGACAAGTGACCATTATCAAGTTAGAGTGACACAAGAAATGCTTCTTATATTATATCCTTAAGAAAAGGGACTCTTCAAAAGTCAAAACTTTTGATAGAACTTACACTGCCAAAATACCGATCAAGAATCTCCACAAAATGATGAATCATTTCAAGTACTTCCAATTCGTTGTCAGCATCATCAATACACATACAGAAATATAGACTAGCATATCTGCAGCAGATATTCATTATAACATGGTCAATTAAATATCAAGCCAAACAGAAGATTGCCTTGCAAAAGAGTATAAAGCTGTGTACTCTAGTCAAAATACCTTTTATAAACAACTTTATGTCCTCTCCACTCTACAAAATTACAGAGCTTGGGAGCACGGCTAAGAATCACTCCACTGAGCTCACGGATTACCTTGTCAATAAAAATATAAGATGTAAATACACATATCAAGGATGTTTATCATGCAATGTGGTGTGCTCAGCATGTGATGACCATCACTATCACCATGATAATACATACAGATAATAACATATTTCCATAATAAAGAGAATAAGTGATAGGTTGTTAGTTACCTTACTTCTTTCCTTCTGAGTGTAAGGTGAATACCATTTTGTGAGCCTAACCTTCCCTTGACGACTAATGAGAAGCACAAAGTGTATCTACATTTAGGAAGAAGAATAAAGCATGCAAGTTGAAATTAGAAATCCTATTAACAACGGGGAGAGAGGCACAATCCTACCATTCATTTAAAAGTTCCTAGACTTTCAGAATTCAATCATATAATAAATAAGCATTCATACATATATGAATTCCAAGTACAAAAATACAAGGTGAAAATCACTTTCAGGTAACTTCATGATTGATAGTAACAGAAACCCAAAACACAAAAGAATACTGTTATGTTAGTGGAGTTTCATCATGGAAAAATTTAGAGCAATGATATTTAGCCACAAAAAGTTAACACTGTATAAAAATACATTCAATTTAAGTGTTCAAGTGATTGAAAATGAGAGAAGAAATTAATAAAAGAATGAAAATCTTATAGTATCCAGTGTCCATGTCAAACTTAGTGTCAAAATAATATTTTTCAAAAATTTAAATACAAGGAAGCTATGAATCATAACTAACTAAGGCTCTGTTTGGCAAAAAATAGACGAAAATTGATGAGCTTATAGGGAATAGCTTATAAGCTAGCTTATGGCGGATAGGCTAGTTTATTGAATTTGTAGTGTTGATTGAAATTAGCAGTTGAACTAGCTTATAAATACGAAATGTCATAAAAAAGTTATATTTAATTTTTTTTCAACTAAGATGAGAGGATTAAATCAAGAGGAAAAATGAAAAGTTATAAATTTCAAGTTATGAGCTAATTGAACTAGCTTATCAAAATAATTTTTAAACCACTTTAAATAAGTTATAAGCTTGTGAGTAAAAAATTGTTACGGAATGAGTCTTTTTTTACGATAAGAGCTTATAAGCTATAAGTTGAAAATCCGTCATTGCTAAGCAGAACCTAAGACTTGATCGCATCAGCAAAACTAACCAGATTTACAATCCAATGAACTAGCTAAGGTTTGATCGCATTGAACAAGTAACTAACTATAATAGATCTAGAAATTAACAACAAGCATGCATATTCGTAACAAATTCAGATCGAGTTTACGAAAGTAGAAGAAGAAGAAGAAGAAGAAAGGTTGAGTAACTGACCATTGATTTTGATTTTGGCGAAAGAGATCCAAATTCACTCGATTCGATTCTGAATGTTTTTTGTTGAATTGAAATTGAAATGGAAACGAATGAATGAATTGTTACGATTTACGAATGGAATGAGAATTAGAATGAGAAGATGAAGATCTGGGTCAGTCAGTTTCTCTCTGGACTCAGTGTTGTCGACTATCTCTTTTTTCCGGAAATGTAAAGTGCACCCTCCCTATTTCATTTTAACACCCCCCTCCAAACTATATTCATCTTACTCTTTTTCCATTTCAACAAAAGTTTATTTATATCTCTCAAAAAAATAAATTTTATTTATATATTTCATCAGTTTGAGAATTTGGAGGGAAGACAATGACTTTGAAGAAGGAAGAGTAGAGGAAAAATAGTGAAATGTTTCGTATATTATTTAGAGAATGCTAAATGAATGATTTTGATTAATATATTTTAAATGTTGAAAATATTATATCAACATAAATTTGATTTCAAAAATTTCTCCAAACTCCTTAAAATGCTCATAAATCTTGGGATTTTGTTTCATATAGAAAAGTAACCCGTCAAAACTCTCTCCTCCCTTCCTTAAAAAAGAACTCTCTCCACCCCAAATTTGATTTAGTTTTTCATTCATTCCGCTTTATCCTTTATTCTCCAACTAGATTGCCGACCCGTGCGCCGCACGGGTTTTATGAGCTGGTAAACATTTGCTAACATTTAAAATGTAATAATTTAAACTATAAAAAAAAAAATTACATTATATAATAATGTATGAAATACTAAAATGCAACAAACAACCGATGTAGTTTGATCATCACCTATATGATATCGTTTATATCAAACATTACAAAACACTTCCTCACAAACAACGTTAGATGTAAACGTTACGAAAAAGTTTCGACCTGTGCGTCGCACAGGTCTCATCAACTATAATAGAGACCAATAAATTATATTTTAAATGAGGTGCATACAACATTAGTTATTATAAATTATGAAATATTTCTCTAGAGTGAGTGCTAGAGAGAGTGCTCAAAAGAGAGTGTTGCTAGCATTGCTCAAGGAAATATATTCATCACTAGAAATGAATTGAAAGAGATGGAAAGGAATTAGAATGTGCAACAATGAAAAAATTGAATCAAAAGAGATTATTCTTGGGCTATGTAATTGGGTTAGTACATGTTTAAAGTAATATTCATTATTCTTGCGGTTTGGTTTGGTTTGGTTCGGTTGATGAGATGCAAACCGCAAACTAAACCGAATCATACGGTTTAGTGCAAAAGTCATCTGAACCAAGTGCGGTTTTTTGCGGTTTCGGTTTGGATTGGTTTGATTTGTGATTTTTCTATTGGGTTGGTTCGGTTTTGAACAGCCCTAATTCGACCGGTAGTCGTTGTTGCACTCGTACTTATGTGAATTTTTTTGTCAAAGATCAATTAAAAATATGTCATATTTTAAATTACTTATAAACAAGAAACACTCCCTATTTGCAATTTGCATGCACGAATTTCATGTATATATACCCATACACATATGCTGTTGAGCTCAAACATACATTACATACACAACTAACCAATTGACACTCAATAATCACTCCCTACGTCACCATGAAGATTATCATAATGCTCTTCTTATATTTTACCATTTCACCATGCTTTGCCCAATATGAATATTTGAAAATGGTGGCAGAGTGGCCACCGGCGTATTGTAGAGCGAACGCTTGTGGTGTCGTTATTCCAACGACGAGGTTCACAATCCACGGATTGTGGCCTTCCAACAAAAGTTTGCCTCAGCCTGAAGATTGCCTTACCACTTCTCAAGGTGCAAATTTCAACCATCACATGGTAAGTTAGCTAGCTAGTACTCGATCTAGGATCGATTATACACTTGATTATATATAACATTGTTGCATGTTGTTATTTTATTTCATCTCAGCAGATCAGTAGTAGATTGGAGAACAAGCTTGATCAGTCATGGCCGAATTTAAAGGGACCACCAAATGAAGATTTTTGGAAGTACGAGTGGAGAAGGCACGGGAGGTGCTCATACAACAACTTTAACCCCTGAAAACATTTGGAGCAGAAAAGATCTTTTTGACATTCTCAGAGAAGAGGGGATTTCTCCAAGCATCAATGTCTCTCATGCTCAACAAGACATTATTGCCGCCATACAAAACCACAACTGATCTGATTTCACCCCTGAACTTTTTTGTACAAACGAGTTACTTGAAATAAGGTTATGTTTGGATGAATTGGGCAACAACTACATGTCTTGCCCTTCAGTTGGGAATTGTAAAAGTCTTATATTACGGAAGCCTTAACAATCTTCTACTATATGAATGGATGCATCGAATAAAAAATATAACTAATAATTGAATACGATGCATTGTATAAAAGTATGACTAATAATAAATAAAATTTTATTTTAATTATTTTTTGTTGTTAAATATACTTATCTACGTTTTGAGTTTTGTTCCTAGCTACTCAAAACATTTCTTTAATTTTGGCTATATGAATTGGATCGTTTAAGAAAAGCTAAAGCGCAATATTATACAGTAGTTTAGATATCTGAAGCTGAGTGTAATGAAGATCGAAAAGAGATATGTTGCTCGAATAAGCAATTTCTACATAAAATTGGAGGACACTCAGAAAAGGAAAAGCATCATAGAAAGAGAAGAAACCTTTAAAATGAAATTGATAAAGCAGATTCAAATCACAAAATGGCTTCTTGATTATAATTATGATATGAGCAGCTGACAAGCCAGTTTGAATACAGGTAGAAATCCTAACAACCAACTAACTATTAATTCCTCCAATTGGAAGAACGCTTTCTTTGTAAATTCCCATCTGACAACTATATATCTCTCCTTTAGCACCAATCTCATTAATTATTTGGGTGCTTAAATCAATCCAGACAAGTTCATCATCTCTTTTTCGGAAGCAAATGTCACCCTTCTTACCAACTCCAATGGGACACTCAATGGAAGGTATGAGCTCAACATTAAAGAGATTGATCCATGATTCCCTCACACCGAGTTCACCCAAAATTGAAATGTGAAAAGTAGTAGCATTGAAATAATTTGAGATCAAAGCAATTGAGTCATTCAACAACACCAATTGTCTCTCTACATATACATCACAACTTACCACCATGTGTAACGGCATAGGTGTTGTAAACAACAACTCATTACTCAAGTCAAATGACACCAAACAGCCTTCAACATTAAGTGAATCAGTTTTACCCCACCAATGACACACACCATCCATGTAAACTCCAAGAGGTTTCTCAAAATAACAATCAGGCATATTGACATGGAGTATCCTCCAAGAGTTACTTCTAAGACTATATATCTCCAGCAAGGGGTCATATGATCTATCTTCGAATGGTACATCTTCTTCTTCATCAGAAAGATGAAAAAATGATATATATCGGATCACCTTGTAGTCTTCTCTAACACGATCATAACCAAATCCATGAAAATAAAAAACAGGGTTCCGATAAGGCGGTGCAAACTCATCAGGGCTGGGAGGAATGACTCTAAATTCAGCTGTAGCCGGGTTCCATAATACAGCTCGGAAGCTATATACTCTCCCTCTCTTCCTATCTTGACCGAGACAGAGAATACCATTGACACTAACGGAACTTAATACATAAATATTACTGTCATCCACTTGAAAAGGTGGTGGCAAATCTAATCTGATCCTATCTTCAAACCTCTCATTGGGAAGCAAATAGAACGCACCGTGGTAACGGTATTCATGTGTCACAGGCAGTTCAGGCTCCTGTAGGAAAAGAAACGTATCACCACCGTCGTGATCGGAACTGCTCATAGATGAGAAATGAGTGCGGAACATATTCATGAAATGAGGGTTTTGAAATAATAGAGACCATGACTTACTTACGCATCCAAAACGCTTTAAAGATTTCAGAGGTAATTTTGATAAAATAAAAAGGGCAAGATCGTCATGAACATGAACATTGTTTCTTACCTTTAACTTCTTTCCATTCGTTTCAGCCATCTTCGACTGCAATTGGAATTGGAATGACAGATTAGAGAGTGAGGAGGGTTTTCTGATTTTAGTTTACTTCTCAATTGATTATACATGTACTTATAGTAAAAGTACACTATTGGTTGACGAGCACTACTTGACACTCTTTTAAGCACCCCAAAATTAAAAACTACTCTTTTAAAAAAACAATATCATCAGGCTACTCGTTAACATTTCTCATAAAATAATTAATTAACTGTATAATTTTATTTTTTTAATCTACAATATAAACAATTGAATCCCTTTCTATTCAAAAGTACATGTGTCACCTATTCGGGTGAAGATCCTCTCCATTTTCTAAATAAATAGAGATTGTTAATTACTATTGTTAATTAGTTAAGTTATCTCACACACATTTAAAAATCCTTTAAATGTTCATACCAATCAAAAGAAAAGAAAAATGAAAAGTATTAACGAATATAATAAGACCAAAAAGGATATATTTACTAAAAAAAATAGAATATAATAAGACCAAAAAGGATATATCTCCTCAAAAAAGAAAAAGACCAAAAAGGATATAGTTCACCCAAGACCAATAAAGATATAGAGAATCGAAATATTTACGTTAAGTTTTTATAGTACATCTCTTATTAATTATGTTTTTTTTTAAAAGAATCTCTTCTTAATTAAGTTATCTCACACACCTTTAAAAATCCCTTAAATGTTCAAACCAAAAAAAGAAATAACTTTAAATAGTATAAAAGATAATATTATTTTATTCTATGTTTATTTATTTTTTTGAGAGGTATTCTATGATCTTAAATTTTAGATAATTCCGTAAAAGACACTTTGTAGTAAAACGATTTTATTAGAATATTTAGAAGGAAATTACTTATCTATTAAGCTAAGGAAACATACTTTGTAAATGTTAATTTTTAAGGAATCAAAAGATATTTTAGGTACTATTTTTTTTAAGAAAGGAATTAATTTAAAAATGTACATCATGACATGATTTTGTTGAATATATGTGTCAATTGCTTTAATCTCAAATCGTCGAGAGGCTACTACTTTTTATATTTCGATTTTGGGTGAACTCAATGTAAAGAAATCATGGATTAAACTCTTTATTGTTGGATTGAACGTCCCATTGGAGTTGGGAAGAAGGGCAAAATTTGCTTCAAAAATAAAGATGATGATCTGGTCTGGGTTGATTTAATCACTCAAATAATTGATGAGATTGGTGTTAAAGGAAAGTATTGTCAGATAGGAATTTACAAGGAAACCCTTCTTCCGATTGGAGGAATAAATTAGTTGTTATTCTTTGTTTAAACCCAGGTGATATATGACAATGGGATTTCTACTTCGTAAACAAGATGATTTTGTGTATGAATATTGATAATTACACATTTGTTTGAATCATCTGCTTACTAGGTTTTTCCTTTTTATACATAGAGCCATGTTATTATTGATGGTGGAACAATATCACTAATGAAGATTTAACTAAAATTTTGATGAATGGTAGATGTTTTCTTGAGCTAGCTGTTCCACAAAGGATTTCAAAAGGAAAGGACCACTCATATTATCACCATTTATTCCCATGATTCTTTCATATAATGTCATTAACCTGGTACCTATTTCCTTATTTTCCATCACCTTTGATATTCCTTCTTCAACATCCTTTTCACCAAACCCATTAAGTCTCAAACCAACTCTCCATACCTCAACAATATAGGCACAATTCACAAACTGATCTCCAGCCACAGGGTAACACAACAGTTTCTTTTGGAATTGTAAAGCTTCCAATGTAGAATTCCAACCACAATGAGTGATAAAACAACCTACAGAATTGTGTTGCAAAATCTCTATTTGTGGGGCCCAAGAAACAACCAAGCCTTTCCCTTGCTTGAAAATCCTCTCCAAAAACCCAATTGGTAACCCTTGACGCCAAGAAGACCTCAAAACCCAAATGAAAGGCCTCATTGTAGCCTCAAGAGCCAATGCTAGATTCTTCAAATTTGATTCACCAATTGGATTGACCCAACTTCCAAATGAGACATAAACAACTGAGTTAGTCTTTTGGTTTGATAGCCATTTCAAGCAGCTCAAATCTTGTTCCCAAAAGCTCAGTGTTTTTGTGAAATCATTAGGCCCACTACAAATAGGTCCTATAGGCAACACACTTTGTGAATGTGAATTACTAACTTTGGTTTCATTTGGAAAGGAATTCACCAAAAGCCATTTAAGGTTTCTTGATCTTTCCAATGTTCTCATCCAAAACTTAAATCTTGCTTTCCTTGCACCAATTGTTCCAATAAGCCATGGTAAATCTTCTGTTGAAACTACAGCCAATGCTGGTACCAAGGTAATTTTCCCTTCATGTTGTGGAAGCCCTATCAATACCAATACATACATATAACATCATAAATATATATCGATAATTTAAAAAGGATGTAAAATTTTAAATTCTTTTAAATACAGATAATGTACTCCTTCAAATACTTCCATTTTATTTCTTGATAGACAATTGTGAAAACTTATACTAGCTAGCAATATATGTTCTGTTAATCTTTTTAAAATTAATCAAAAGACATACTAATTCTTGAACATTAATAATTGGCAACAGAGATAATATCGATCACACATGCATCTTTGACTTTCTGTGGTATATCCCTATCGATAATATAACAAATAAAATTTTAAAGGTCAATATGCTAACAAAACTATATTAATCACGTTTCTTATTAAAGAAAATATTAATCACGTTATAAAGTGCATATGACAAGGGTTATGCACTAGGAATGAAAACTTTTTAAGCATGAAAAAACTGATGTTGGTTTGTTTTGAGAGTTTTGAAGTTAAAATGCATAAAAGGTATGACATAAAATGCATAAAAGATATGGAAATTGAGGTTTTGATGTTAGAGAAGCAACAAACCTGTATCAGAGATGAGTCCAGTCCGAAGCATCTGAGGTATGGATGCAATCAAAAGATATGATGCAAGCATGGCTGGCCAAAACCCAGCAGTAGGGATACCAAACTTGGTTGCCACTTGTATGGCCCAAGATGCCAACAAGTCAACCACCACCAAACATACATCACCAAGAATATTTTGATTTTGAAGAAACTCTTCAAAATGGTTTGGCATTATACTCTCCATGGATGATTCAATGGCAAAGAAATCTGGTGTTGTACTGTCCTCTTCCATCCCATCTGCCAAACCAACCCACTTGATCATCTTATCGTTATTATTAATCTTTTTATGAACATGTTGGGGAAGGACTATCACAACTTCAAATCCTTGGCTTACAAAGACAGAGGCTAGATTTTGCATGGGACTAACATGTCCTTGTGCGGGATAGGGAACAAAAACGATTATTGGCTTCTTCATATTCATAATTAATTACTTCGGTACTTTTCAATTCTTCTAAGCAACACTAAATATATATACATAACATGTTTATGTCGACTGGGGCAGCAAGTATATATCACATGTGCCTCAAAATGTATAGTATATTCGAGTGGATAATTAGCAACCCTGAGACGAATTATTAGGAAGAAACCGGTTTTCATTTGAAATAATTTTTCACAATAGACCTTCTATTTCTTTTTCTTTTTTGGATGAAATATTGAAAATGATAGAAATAACTTCTAGAAAAAGTTAAAATAGCAACAAAAATTTAGAGTCGATAAGTGTTAAGTGTTAAGAGATATAGGAATTGATGATTAATTTTAGTTTTTTAGTCTCTAATATTCATTTCATCATTATTTCATATAAAAAAAAATAGTATATTGTTGAATAAAAAAGTAATTACTTTTTATATGTTTGGTAGATATCAAGTAATAGGAGCGTTTATGGCATTATCTTTTGTCAAGTAAGAGAAAGGGTGGCCAACCCATGATGAGCTAAGGTGATTAAAAAAGGCAAGTGATATATGTCCTTTCTTAGTGGGAATTTGCCAGAAATTATACATGACAAATGCACGTGTTTACCATGCAATATTGCAATGCAACTAACTAGGGTGAGATAGTTACATTACATCATATTAAACTCGTGCGTCTTCTTTTAGGCAGAAAGGAATAAAGACGAGCGAGAGTGGTCCTGGAAGGGAAGGAAGTAGGACATCAATTAATTAGTGAAAGAAAATGGGAATTGGTATATTAGTACCAATAATTGTTGGTAGCTAGAAGGCTTTGAATACTTCATTTTTTTCGTGTGTTACACTCTGGTTACTAGGGACAGTATACTAGTAATTAGGTGTTCGACTAAAAAATAAAATTTGGTTAAAGAATTGTTCTATTGTAGAATCAAACTTTGATTCTTAATTTTTTTTTTTAATACATATAATTATTTAAAAAATATACATTCCTTAATTTTTTTTCTATTTCTTTTTCTTTGTGTGACCAATTTTTTTTGTATCCACACAATAATGAGTTGCCTTTTTTTCGTTGTTTCCCAAGATTCTATTTTATTTCTTTTTCTTTAATAGCCAATTCACACAACAAAAAAAAAATAATACACATATTACCAAAGCTTCATGTGAATCAACGTCTGTAAGTTGTGTCAAGCAGGGAAAAGAAAAAAACATTTTTTGATGTTGATCATGTCTCGGCCTTCCAATAAAAAATCAACGGCTGATATTTCTATTTTTACTTTCTTATCTAGTGTCCTTAGCATTTCGCTTATTTATATTCGATTTTGTAAGTGCAGAATTTGAATAATCTGGTTTTCAATTAACGAATGGTAAAAAAAATGACTAGATGTTCGCACTGGAATGGCATGAATTTTGTTCAAAAGTAAAGTTTTAAACTAAAGTGTTAGAGAGAGTTTTGGAAATAGTGTTTCTACCTAGCACTCCACAATCAATAATTAGGAAAAAGTGAATGTACCAACAAATATTAGCACGCACCCTTAGAAGTGGGAAAAGGAGAAGGTACTAACATAAAAAAACACGGCAACAAAATGGAAGCCTAACATTTGCAACATGTATTTGTGGCCATTTCATGAGGTGTACCTTTGGATAAGTTTTTTATTAAGGGTCCCCCCAAACATTTGGCACCAAAAATACAAAGAAATGACAATCCTACATGCATGTCCATGTCAAGGGTCCCCACAAAACACTTCATACAAACAAATACATGAAATGCCAAGTCATTCATGAGCAAGTGTTCAAAAGTTTCTGGATAGATTCGTGCACAAAAATCTGGTAAAACCAAACTTCCCCTCTTAGAAAGATTAAACAGAGAAATACCGAGAAAATACCTGTTTTATCAACTAATATACAGAACAGCCCTCAATTTGAAAAATTTGTGTATGCTGCCAACAGCAATAGAGGCCAGTGCTATATAGAAGAAATGTATATCTCCAAAATATTAATAATGAAAGACTTAGAGAGATTGCATATGCATTGCTTCATGTAGATGATGCAGGTATAACAAGTTACAAAATATAAATATTATGAACACAATCGCCTCGACTAGTTTAGAGTTAGAATAACCTCAATCTGACACCAGGTTGACAGTAACCCTGTACGCATCAAACAATAAATTTCATCAACAATGGAAAAATCACCTTCACAATTGAAGTGCATTAAGCACAGTTTTCAGGTTATGACTGATTCCTATAAGTTGGTGAAACAAAGTGCAAGTGCTATCTACTCCACTCCACCGGTGTTGTATTTCTCTGACACATTTTTTAATTCAGGATTCAAACGTTAGTTTTTGCTTCCCAGCTCAACCTTTATACAGAACTTGGCACCCTCAAATTAGCCCCATACTGTATACAAACTATGATCCTCTCGCTCCTCTTTGCCTCTTCTCTTCCAATGCAGCTGCCTCATTTAACATGTCAGCTGCATCCTTGTGCATGTTCAGCTTTGCAAGAGCAACTGACTGCATGTAGAAAGATGTGGGCCAGTCTGGATAAACACATTGTGCTTGCATTGCATCTCGTAGAGCAGGATCTGGTTGATCACATAACAGATAGCATAGACTACGCCTTGCAAAAACTGTAGGTGAGACCATCGTCCCCACATCAATGAACTGCACAGAAGCAACAGAATCTCAGAATAACCAACACCTACACAGCTAAGCTACAATCATTGAACAAGTCAAACTACTGCTGAATTGAACCTGGGAATAGTTATCAATGGCCGTCTTAAAATCCTTGTCACGGAATGCATAGTCTCCACGCTTCCTTGCCTCCAGCATATCTCTCATCTGTTGAGTCCACTCTTGGAACGACAACTGAACCAATCCAAATTCAAACCTTATAGCATGTTATCCAACCAAAAGTAGTAAATTTAAAACAACTGCACCATCAGTTACCTCATTAGTCCCTTCATCGTCTCTGTAGTGGGTTGCAACCAAGATCTGATGTATTGCAGTGAGGTCCATTCTTGAGCAGGCCTCACCCATTGCTGAAAGAGGACGTTGTGGGGTTGATGGAGCTTCCTCTTGCTTTGGAATTCCAAGCATGATGTGAGAACGAACCTATAGCATGCATAACAATAATAATCAACTAGAAGTATTGTTGCTTTTGATTTCTTTTAAACACCTAAATTGCCATTTAACACGGATATGTATCCATGAAGTAGAGAACCCAAAATATATGCTATGGGAAGACATAACATAAATATAGTTTCATACATGCCAAATTGATAATAGTCAAAAAGCATTGAAGAGCATTGTTTAGCCACATCCAATACTGCATAGAATTAGCTTGGCATTTGCATTAAATCAAATGAATATATTCTTGTAAGATAAGCATGAATCCAAATTTAAAATTTATGATAGACAACAATGTTTTAACCAATGGCAATACGAAGATCAAAGCCTTCAATGTAATGAAATGGCATATCTTATAAACACTGGCCTGAGATTTTCCAAGTTGCTAATAGAAGTAAACTCAAAGTAACACTGGACTCATCAAAGTCAGAAGGCAGTAAACATGTAGAACTGGCAGCAATCAGTCATTCAACCAGGCGCAAGACATAAGCTAAAAGCTTGGAATCATCAAGTCTAACAAGTGGGTCATACTTATCCAAACGAAAATGTCTTTATACAATATATAAAGCTAATAGCGCATACAATTTACATTTTTCTGATTGAACTTTATTCATATAATTCTTAAACAGTTACAAGCCAACAAACAGTGACCAATCCTTTGCTAAGTAGACTACAGAAGAAGTCGGCTAGAATCATACACAAATTATTTGCGCTATTTGAGAACTTAGACCAACATAATAAACATGTCCAGCACATCTTATTCTACTTCACAAAAACCCTTATCATATGTTATATAGTTTCAAGTGAGTAGAAATGTTGGCCATAAAAATATCCTAATCGGAGTCAAAATGAAATTATGCAGACTTCCCAAGTTCAGCTACATTTTTACCGTGTAAGAATTGTTATAACTATATGGAAGGAATAAAGCAGCCACCACCAAAGCCTTATCCCACTTGGTTCACTAGGTGAAATTGGCGGATGGATCAAACAACACTGTAATGTTCTAGTCCAACGGAAGACCATTTAAATATGAATCTCCCAAACGGTTTGACCTGTGGTTTTCCGTAATCTTCCTATAACTCTAATTATTGAACTGTCCTCCATTTGGTCGATCCTACTTATTCGTAATTATTCATGTCTCCAAGGCTTGTCTCAATGTCAAACATTACTTATTTCTCCTCAAAACTCTCCAACTAGGCGTCTGAAAGAGCTTGTATGGATTTATCTTATACTATAAACACTGACATAGATGTTTGTTTAAACTTATTAAAATAGTTCATAAATTAAGAGCTTATTCCAATAAATTCCTCAAATCGGCTAATTTTGAAAAAACAAGTATATCTACTTACAAGCTATTTTGGCCCAACAATAATCAATTTTGGCCCGAAGGGTGTCTACGTGGCTAGGGAACGAATCCATGTAGGGTGAACCTACAAATCTAAGATAAGCTCATAGCATCTTAGAACTTGAATTGAGCCTAACTCAACCTTATAAGACAAACTTGTAAGGTGAGAGGCAATTCCACCACTAATAAACACTTTTTCAGACCATATCTTATCCAATGTGGGAATCTCAATGGTATCAAAGCATACAAAGTCAAACTTAGCTTGTGGTGACAAAGAATAATGACACTGGGACCAGAGATAGAACATGACAAATACATCAAATACAAGGTCTAGGCTGCATTTGGGAGAAGAGAGATCAAAGATAAGCCAAATTGCATGGGGCCAGCATGCATATAGAACTGTTGATGGGAGTAAATATACAAAAGGACGGGAGGAAACAAATCTATATATATTAGCAGGCAACACCCAGTGGATTTAGTCCCACATCGGATAGATAGGATTCTTGAGAAGAGTTTATGAGGAGGAGGCACTCCTCACCCTACAAGCCGGTTTTATAAGGATGAGTTAGGCCACATAATTTGCGTACCCAATCTGTAGAAAGACATGCTGGAACTGGAACAGTAATACTGAATCTAAAATCTGTTGTGAACAGTTAGGTATATTCATTACATTCACAAGTAATACTGAATCTAAAATCTGTAGTAAACAGTTAGTTATATTCATTACACTCGCAAAAATGCCCCAAATATTTAGGTTACCAAGCTTTATTTAACTTCTGGATATTGAGCTAGATTCAGTTTTGCAATCAGCAATAAAAATAACGATATTTAGCATTCGAAGTCATTTGAATATTAGACACTGAAGAACTTAAGCATCCAACATAATGGTTTAATTAAGTGATGGTGGAATATTATGCAGGCAACAAAGGTTTGATCTCTGGATTGAGTAAATAATTTGTTGCATTCTTTTATAAGATAAAGGACACATACATCAGGTTTTGTATGCAATGGAGCAAGTGTTGTGACCAGATCCTTTGTATTAGGCCGCTCTCGCGGTTCATATTGCAAACATTTAGAGGCAAGATTGACAACTACCGTTGCCTCCTCTGTAGAAAACTTCCCCTCCAAATGAGAATCCATCAAGAGCATGTTGTTTTTTCCCTGTATCATATCAAGTGCCTGCAAACAGAATCAGATAATTCGATATGGCACCAATAAAAACTAATGAACAAATCTGAGTAAGAAAAAGGACACCAATGTTAGGATAAAATTTCGATAAAGTTCCTTATATCATTATCATCAAACTATAACATCAAATAATGACATGTGGACATTATTTTAACATTAAATAACCTTCTTTTAGAATATGTTGTTGAATATCAAAGAACTATCCCACGTATTATTTTGAGTTGAGAACTTGATGGTAATGATATAAGATACTGGATGTAAATTGTGTCCTTTATGTTAAGCTTAGATACATATCATAGTAATTGCAACTTCAAATATTATTAGGGTAAATTGTACTCGTCTTCTTGAAGTATGCTTAAAACACACACACACACACTTTCTATTTCCTTTTTAAAAAAAACACTAACTACACGACCCTTATTTGTTGTAGAAATTGCACTGAACTTCCCTCAAGTATGTTTAAATCACTACCGACTCTATTTTTACAAAATTGAGGGAAACTGGTGTAGTCAAAGGAAGGTCAGTGTCTTATGCAAAATAGAGAGGGCGTATGTGTTATTTAGACATATATCAAGGGTGAGTGCAATTTCTCTATATTACTAAGTATGAATCTAACTGAGAATTCCATACCTCAAATTGTAGTTCATAGAAAATCATGTTACATGTATTGAACAACAGTGTAATATCATTTATGATGCATTCTTAACTTCAACGCCACAAAGTAAATAAGTCATAGCAATAACATTTATAGGCAATGTACTGGAAGTAAGAATTACATATTTGAGACAAAAAAAATCAGGTAAAAAGTAAGATCTTTTACTGTTTCTGATGACATATGGGATTCAGATGATAAAAATCTCAAACAGCAAGTAGCTTTCAGTCGTAATTTTTAATCAGTTCCTTTATCTATGTTATGTAGTTAATAAGGAGGCTTAGTGAAATAATTTGGTACTGAATGTTGATTGGGTTTCTCAAAATCTAGCTCAGAGGATGAGGATGCCCAAACAGATATATACATTGCACAGCCCGGGAACTTTGCCAATGTGGGGCTCAAATGCAAATTCATTGTTGAAAAAATGCATAGCTAGAAATTTCATTCTACATATGTTAACCCCGTGAATCAATTTTGCGAGGGAAAGTATTACTTTTCCCTGAGAGAAAAGTAGCAACTAGTTTGCAAAGGAGGAGTTAAAGAAACTTACATGACTGGGAGGGATGTGCTTGCCACTGAGTAGGTCAAGAAGAACAGTTCCAAAGCTGTAAATGACACTTTCAGGGGTAACCCTTCCTGCAACAATAAAGGAAGATATTCATAAGAGACAATGCAATTTATTAGTGTGTGATAAAACAAAGAATGAAAGAGAGAATTAGTAAAGAACCATTTCTTAAATACTCAGGAGGTGTGTAAGCAAGGTTTGTGCTATAACTTTTCCCATCCCTACTGTTCTTCATTAAACCAAAACAAGAGAGACGCGGATCACCTTCCTGTAAAAAATACACATGATTCATCAATACCTTAATCAGTCAAGTAATTAATTATTAGAGACATTGTCTAGCTGCACTAAATGTGGGCACATCTCCTGACCAGAATTCAAAGTTGTAATTCATTAATTCCATAATCAGTCATAAGAATCAGCAAGAAGAATAGAAAGAAAAGTAAAAAAACCTCATCGAAAAGAACGCGATAAGCATTCAAATCATGGTATAGTGGACGACCCTCAGAAGTACAATAATGCAAAGCTTGTGCAATATAAAGAGCAACTCTTAAACGCATGGCCCACTCAATAGTTTGATTTTCCCCTGAAATTAAATCATTGATTGATTGAGCATCATCAAAAAGAAGAAATGAAATGAATGAATAGAAAATAGATAAAGAAGATAACATACAGTGAAAGAGGTGTTTAGCAAGGGTATCATTAGGCATAAACTCAGCAACAAGTAATCTCTCATCACCATCACAACAATAACCAATCAAATTAGCAAGTCGAGGATGACGCAATTTGCCAACACCAGAAGCTTCTTCAACAAACTGTTTTGGATCCGGCCAAGCAGCTTTACCGAACTTCTTAACAGCAATCCAACGCTTCTGATTCTGTAACCTTCCTTTGTAAACCAAATTCTGTGCCTTTTCACCGCTCTCAGAAACGATATATTCAGAGCTGAAATTATTGGTAGCTGCTTTGAGGTCTGAAAGTGAAAACTCTGAAAAAGTGAAAGTTGAAGGATCTGGTGATGATGATTCTTTGTCTTTGTCGGTTTCAGTAGTTTGTGTTTGATTGTTGCTGCTCCGGAGGTGTTGAAGTTGATAGGGTTGTTGTTGTTGTTCTTTATCCTTCTTCTTGTGATTTTGATTATTCTCACTTCTTCCTCTTCTCAACAAAGAGGATTGACAACAACCCATTATTTCCCCTCTTTCTCTCTCTAACTCTAACTCTAACTCTTTCTCAATTTGAGCAACTAGCTATAGCTATAGTAATTTCCAAATGATGTTTTGTTTTGTTTTGTTATCACTTACAGATCATAACACACCATACATGACAACCTTGTTGATTGCTTTGTTTCACTTTGCTTAATCATTATGTGTTGTCTAATTTTTAAGGAAAATATTTCCAACTTTAATCGATTAAAAATTGTTTCATCCAAAAATTAAATTTCGAGATTCTCACCTCATAAAGTGTAATTTCTTGGGTTTGTTTATCCTTTTTTTTTGCAATTTTTCAGTTAACTTTACCCAAACCTACTATGTAAAGTTGTAATTAATTCTTACATGACACTATTTACTTTTTTTCGACTTGGAAGGGGACCCTACACACCAATCTACTCAGCTCCTGATTGCAGTAATAATAATGATATCCCAAATTAGCTTATTACTAGTACAGTCTTATCCCCTTTTTGTTTTCCTTTTATTTTCAATCTCTTTTCTACCTCAACTTAACTTCTTTAACCATAACTTTTGTGTTACCAATCTTTCGTGAAACATAAAAGGAAAATAACTATTTCTTCCCTCCCGTAATAGATGATCCATTTGAAAATTTGTAATTTTGACCTAACTTAATTTGACTATATTTTTCTCCTAATATACAAAGATAAATAATATCATCTAAGGTGTCGTTAGATTCGTCTCGATGAGTATTTTCAAAATATCAATTTTTTATAATTTTTTCTAACATATTATTCAAGATATTTAAGCTCAAAATTATGCATTTACATACGTTACAGAGTCAACTGTGTCATGTATTATGGGACGGAAGGAGTATAATTTTGTCTAGTTTAATTTAGGAGAAGAGGTTAATGTGTGGATGTGCAATTGAGTTTGTTCAATGTATTTTATTCTACCTAGATTTCATGAAAATTGTTAATAAAACAAGATTGAGTAGTTTCGTGAGCATAACTCAGTTGGTAGGACAATGCATTATTATATGCAGGGGTTAGGGTTCGAACCCCGGACACCCCACTTATTCACCTTATAAGGTGAATTCTAGCCACGAGGCTACCTGACCCAAAAAAAAAAACAAGATTGAGTATAGGACCCCTTCGAAAAGAAAAAAAAAATTGAGTATAGAAGATATTAAACTCTCACAAACAAACTAATATTTGAATCGCAAGTGCAAAAAAATGTTCATATTTAATGTCTAATACTCCTCAAATATAATTAATTTATGAAAGGATAATAAACAAAAAAATTATTTACACTCTTATAAAACAAACAGTCTGTTTGAAGATAATTTCTATATTATTGACGATTAAAATATTTTCTTAAAAATTAAGAAAACTCTGTAAATATAGAAAACTAAGAGTCAGCTTCAAATATTTCATTTAACTCGTGAATTTAATACGTATATTTTCAAATGACATAATAATTACTACTACTATATGTTTCAATTACCATATATTGTACTCCCTTTGGTCCTTTATAAGAAAATTTTAAGGTGTATTTATTACATAAAAGACTTTTTTAACCTTTATTTAATATTTTTATTTTTAATATTAATGAGTATATTTAATACTTCACAAATTTCTATGGGAGTATATTTGTAAAAACATTCAAAAAGTTGCAACAATTAATAGTTTTCTTGATTTTAATGTTTTTTCGTTTTTTTTCTTATATCAAGGACCGGAGCGAGTATTTTATTTACTATTTTTAAGATTACAAAATGGAGATTTTATTGCAAGTTTGACAATGTGATTGAATCAAAGTTTTAAAAAGATTTTTTTTTAAAAAAGTACAATTTCAAGTCTGTACTCCGTTGTGAATTCAAAGATATCCTAAAGAGAAATTATATTTTTACAACCATTTTATAACAATTTTTATGATAATTTTCTCTTTCATACTCACATTACTCCGTGTCAATATCTACTTTTCTTTATAAATTTATGGTTGTTATAAAAGTTGTCACGCAAATGATTGTTCAAATAACACCTCTACGCTAAAAGGTGTATGAATGAGGTTATATACACTGACCTCTAAAATGGATGTTTCACAGGAATTAAAACATAATATGAACAGTGAACTTAAGGACAAGTTTTAACTATTTTATTTGACTCGTAATTATTTATTTTTGACAAGGATATTTAATTAGTTTTTCCTTAGTTTCAAGCTTGACGACGAGAATCGAAATTTTAAGAAGATATACAATCTCAAGTCTTCATCAGTTCAAAGATATGTACAGTGACCTGCGAATTAGGTTATATATACCGTAAATATCTAAAATAATTGTTTTATGAGAATCAAAAGAAATACAAATAATTTGTTAAAAAAACTATATATATAAAGTGAAAACAATTTTTGGATTGGATTGTTCATTATTCAGTTATATCCTTGAACAAATTTGTTTTTAAGAATGTTATATTATTGGTAAAAGATAAACATAGTTTTTTTTTAACAATCATTATAACCTTCCTTAAAACAAATGATTATAACCTAAGAACACTATTAAATTATGTTCAAAGTTTTACAATGAGAACTTTTATATATGAAAGTTTTACAATGACATTAACACAAAGCTCTAAGGATAATACAATTCCAAGCCTTTAGTCTTTTGGCAAATTAGGTTTGTGAACTCAAAGTTCAAACCGAAGGCACGTTAATTAGGTAAAATATTATTGGCCTCTAAAACGGATGTTTTCGTAGGAATTAAAATATAACTAAATGTGAGACTCAACCCTTTTATTAACACATGATTTTAATGTTTTTTCTGCTTGCTACTTGTTTGAAGGATAACAGAAGACCAAGACATAATCAAGAGGAGGGAGTCGCCACAACACAAGTATCATTTCGTTGCCACGAAACTTCCTAAAGTCATTATGGGTCGTTAGTTCCAAGTTCCAACCCACCCACCTAATGCGCTAGGACACTTTTGCTTACTACAGATATAACTTATACTCCTTCAACTTCAACATGACTTTTAATAATAGCATTTGATTGACAAATTATTAACAAATATCTGAATTCTTGTTAATATCATATGCATACTAGAAAGGAAAATTATGACATAGGGGAAGAATCATACATGATTCCTTCCGCTGAGAAGGGCAAGACTAAAGATGTCAGGATAATAGACGATACCTTATTTCACTCGCATGTCAAACATATTTCTACTACTAACCATCAGGGAGACAGGACATCATTAAACTGAACTCAAACTCACCTCCAACTTTTTTTTATCACCGCAATAATTAGAAAATTACTGAGATATCCCCACAGTTTTGAGTCAGCTATAAGATAATAAGACTAATATTGAATTCATAACTTAGTCTCACTCACAAGTTCAACCTGTATTATCAATTGAGTCACACCTTATTTAACTAAACTAACTCCTTACTCGGCTGCGAAGCCTATTGCAGATATCATAAACTAGCTTTTGTCGCCACCAATGACTAAACTAAATCCTTATTCCATTGTGAAGCCTTATCCAGGCATCATAAACAACCTTGGGTCACAGAAGTCGACCACCAAAATTATTGTCGAAAGTAGCGCAGTTACCTGAATCCATTTCATCATAAGATTGGTGGTTGTTGGAACCTAACATTTTCTTCCCATTTCATAAATGGAATTCTCTATCGTTCTTTCAACAGTTATCAGCCATAAGGATGAAAAATGACACTTCATTGTTTCCATTAAAGCTGGCTCAGTGTCAATAGGTAACCTGTACAGTAATTTAATTAAGAACAAATATTTTTTGTAAGAGGAAACATAATTTTATACAGGAAATAATAATGTTCATGCATTCAGTGACTTGCGCCACTCGGAGAGACAGCTACCATGTTCATCATGTGAGTGAGACTTGTCCAATTGCTCATCAGAATTTACTTTCTTTCATCTATAAGCTCATTATACTGCTTCAGTTTGAGCACCCTTCATTGCAGGGTAAGGCAGCTGAAAGTTAGTCCATAATCTGAACACATTTCTGTTTTCAATTGAAGAAAGAAAGAAAGACCCTCTGGATGTTAAAATAAAGTGTGTAGGATCTTCTGTCTTTTCTTAGCTCAAACAGTCGAAGCCTGTGTGCTTAGTCAGGAAAACTTTCCTTGTTCAATCTGCCGAGTACCCAAAAAGAAATTGTACAACTCTGGCCTCCAACTTGCAAACCCCAAAGAATCTCTCGTCTGACAACAAATTCCACTGTCCCATCCCGCATCTAAAGCAAAATGCTGCTTAGCATATTGAAAGATTTTCGTTGAACTCTTCTTTCAAAACATGCAGAAACCACTGCCAGGATACAATAGGGATGTCAAATCCAACCCCTCCTCCCAAAACTGTGTTGTAAATAAAAGCAAACAGCAGGAGAGATTCTATTAAAAAATGGCGAGGATATTGTTTAAACTTGCATCAAACTACAACCTTGGGAAATTCATTCATGATTTCGAGGGGCACTTTCTTCTTCACTCCGTTGTAGCAGCTCCTCGTAAGCTCTCAAAGATTCATTAGTAAATCTCTCCATTGCCTCAAAAATACGCTGCAAACTAGCCTGTAGGTTACTGCTTTTGTCACTCTGAAATATGATATTCTCAGAAACTGAGAGACCTTTACCTTCCCCAGATGTCATGACTATCTTCCGCTCTAACGCCTGAATTTGCTTCTGCAGCTTCTGATCATCTCTGTCGATATTTCTCACTTTTCTCTCAAGATCCTTGTTCTGTACCAGCTGCTGATGCAATTCTAGCTTATCTTGTTCCCATATATGAAGGACACTCATAGTGAATACATGCATGGTATCAACAACTTCCTTTTCAGATATTCTATCCAAAGCTTGAGACCACTGATTACATATTACAAATATTTGTGGGGCGCCAATCCTACCAGGGGAAAAGGGGACTATGCCATCAGATGTTTCTTCAGGTTCATATAGGAGACATTTCAGCAGCCAATTATTCAATGCTCTGACATAACCTTTCTGGGCACTTACCCAGCCAGCGAATTGGAAAGTCCAATTGATAAGCTCTTGTTCAAGCTGCTTGGTAGCTAGAAGATGACTATCACCACTTTTCTTTCTGGATGCAACTGAACCCAGAATTCTGGCTTCTCTAATTGCTTCGCACTGACTACGATGGCACTCAAGCATGGATTTCCACATTTTGCTAAACCTGCAAACAAATCTATTTTATATATACTTCTTATATACCAAACATTATGCACAAACACTCCAAATTCTATGCTTGGATGAATGAATATCACATGCATGTTTGGTCATATATAAAAAATGAGAACAATTATTGAAGACAAAAATAAAATGAACAGACATGGGCATGTGTGATAACATTACATTTACATATAAGAACATTGGTGACAAAAAGGAGTATTTTACATTGGGTAACTTGATGGAGCATTAAAAGACTCTGAATTCAATTGTATAATCCAACCCACTCATTCAAGGATACACAGGTTATATTTAAGGTTCCTCTTGATGATACAAATTTCTAGGTAAAGCTCTAATGGGGTTTGCAATTTGCATCATTTCTTTGTAAAAGGTAGTTCATCTGGCAGACAGCACAAGCACAAAACTATGTATAATTTGGGCAGATGAACCACCAAATTATATAGAAGTTATGGTTTGAAGTTGAAAATAGACATCATATAAATAACAAGAACTGTCAGAAATGATCTCAGAAGATGAAGAAATATTTGTTTCTATCAGAAATTACATGTAGATAGATAGCAGATGGTTCATAATAGTCACTTCACCCTGGTTTCAAAGAATTATGGACCTTGTGCATTAGTACTTCAAACTCATTTCATGAGAGATAAATATAGAAGAGATACGCTGATGGAACAGAATCTAAATAATCAAATAATTCCTTCCACTAATTTTTTTCTTGAATGTTTTTTGGGGTCAGGCGCATAGCTCAATTGCTGGAAGAAAATCCGAACTACTAAAAGTGGGAAGTACCCCTGGAAAGAATATAATGCATGACTGGCTCATTATAAAACAGAAATAAAGTTTTTAATGGGGTATTGTTTTAGCACCACCTCAATGATTACCAAGATTGCTATAACATCAAGCAAAATTGTGTACAGAAGGCACATAATTTAACCTTTTCTAAATATGAACAATAATATTAAGTACATAGTGGCATTATATAGTATATATAAACGATCAGGAATAGAGAAAATTTAAGGAACTAGTACAAACAGGATAGGAAGTTGTTAAGTTAACATACCCCTGGATCAATCCCTTCAGCTGCGGCCACAGTTCTTCGTCCCTTATCTTATTTATCGTCATAGAAATCTTGTCAACAACATTGATTGCCATACTTATTTTTGTGGAGAGATCTCCAATCACAGTTCGAATTAAACCAACTTTATCAAAATCAGCACCTCTTTCTTCTAAACGCTTTAGTTTGCGACACTTCCTATCATGAATGACCCGCATCTTTTCCTCTGCCTGTAGCCAATAAATAAACATTAAAAAAGCCTTGTTATAGAAACTCATAAATATGTACTAATTGTCGATGCCAGTTAGTTTAGAACACACAAGAACGGAAATGTAAGCAGCAGCAAAACAGATCAAAAAAACCTCAAGAAGGACAGGATAGCTAACAGTAAATTATTACTTAACTTAATAATGTGATATTTCATATTGAAAGAACACAAACCAAAAATCTCTCTCTTAGTGTATTGACTCTCTTTTGGAATAAAATTATTGGAAGTGAAACAAAGAGAACCAAATTGAATCAGATTGGTGATTTAATTTAGTTACAGGCATGACATAACATACCTTAACTTCCTGACAGAGTTTCTTCTCCCATAGATATAGCTTGTGGAGCGTAGAGCTAAGATTGCGCGACCTGGTAGTGAGTTCAACATCAAGATCCACGCTATTAGCATCAATGGATTGTGCATTTCTTGAAGCAGAAGACACCACAGACAATGAAGGAGCAACCAGATGCAACATCTTGGAAGTAGCTGATTCACATGTACAAGTCAATTCAAGTCAAATCATGTCAATTCAGCATATAAGGAATGAGAATTTTATCATGGTAATGAATTAAAAGATATAATAACAACCTTTGTGATGATAACGAAGCTTTCCAACTTCAAGGATATCTGCGATGTGTGAACCGGATTCAGAAGCCCTCTGAAAAAGAATCTGAATTTCTTTGGCAACCTCAAGAGGGTTCCTGTTACCAGGCTGAAAAGCGGAATTGGGCTTGGGCTTGGACTTGGGCTTATCATCATCAGTAACAACTTTTTTATCTACAACATGAACTTCATATTCAACTTCAGACTCATCATCATCTTCATCCTCAAGATGACCATGATCATGATGATCATTGGAATGATTAGAATTAGGTGGGTGAACAAGCTTTTGATCTCCATGAACCTGTTTAACAACTTCATCCTCATCTTCCAAATCAGGAATCCCTTCTTCCTCCCTGACAACATTTGAATCCCTGCTAGGTGTAGCCGTGGGTGTGTATTGCGTCATCTGTGGATAGTATTTGTCGTCGTTTTCAAAGAAATTGAGAAAATCCCAAGTAGAAGTTCTGGGAGGAGAAGGTGGAGCTGGAGGTGGCTTTGAAGAAGGAGGTAAAGGAGGTGGTGAAGATCCATAGAAGGAAGAAGAAGGTGGAGGATTTGAATAACTGTAATAGTTATTGTTGTTGTTATATGGTGGAGGATATGGATATGGTGGTGGTGGTTGTTGTTGTTGATAAGGGTTATAATAAGATGAGGAAGAAGAAGATTCACCGACATAAACAGTTTGGTTAGTGATAGGTCTGTGTTCGTATACAATTGAAGAAGGTGGAGGAGGTTTGTTCTTAGCGAAATTCATGTGAAATTGATGATGTGGCTGTGAATTATTATTGTAGTAGTGGTGTTGTTTGTGAGGAGGTGAAGAATCGAAATCATGATGATGATCATCGAGGTGGTCGTCATGGTGAAATTGGTGTTCATCATCATCGTCGGAGTCGGAATCGGAGTGGAAATCGAGATGACCGGAATCAGAGTGAGGTGGAGAAGGGGAGGAGTGTTTAGTATTAGTATTAGTATTAGTATTGTTTTTAGGAGGAGGCGATGAGGCGGAGATGGTGGAGTCAAGTTGAATGAAGTGATGTAAAGAGTGACCAATAGAAGTGAGAGAATTGATATAAGAAAGATGAGAAGCAGCAAGAGAGTAACGTTGATGAATAGCTTCGTCTAGAAAAGTACAGCGTTCCCGGCATAAAGCTACCGCCGGGAGATCGTCCAGCTTTGAGCTGGTACAACCCATAATACCATACAACACCAATCTAACTACTTTTTGATTTAGGGTTTGTATTGTATTGAACAGTGGCTGTGTTTGTGTGATTATTATGTTATTATTATTGCTATTGCTATTGCTATTGCTATTGCTAGAGAAAGAAAAAGAAAAAAAGTGATATGATATGATATGATAGTGGAAGTGGTATAGTACAGTTTACTGGGTGGGGTGAGGTGGGGTGGGAGAGGATGAAAAATGAGGAAGAGAGAATCTTATGCCAGCATGGATATTTTCGTCTGTTTCTCTCTTTTACATTTCTATTTCTGACTACTTAACTTTACCATTAACATTTATTCATTTTAATTACTAGTAGTACACTTTCTCTGTCACCGCCCTCCCCCCTCTAAAACAAACTTTCTTTTTCGGTCATCGATCCATGTTAAGCTCCACGACCATTCCTTATTAATTATTATTCATTAATCAATTTTAATTAATTCCATTTTTATAACCTTTTTTCCATTTCATTTCATATGTACTCTTATTGACTTTCCTTTTACGGTTTCTGTTACTAGTATATAAAATCCACTAACAATGACTCTGTCTTCTCGCTTCGTCGGAGGATTTTGGGTAGGTGAAACAAGTTACTCTTAGGTAAATTTTAAACTACCCTAAAATTTAGTTGGATATACTAGGTACGTAAATTTTATTTAAAATTGTCCCATAAGTGTAGCTCATATGGTGACAGCTACCAGGGACATTATGTGTAGAATCAAATTTATATTCTTCAACGATTTATCATAGTGGAAGTTCCTTAATCATTTGAGCTCAACCAATTGTTTATCTTAAAGACAAATTTATTTTTTCTGAAGTATTAAGGACACTTGTTAAAATGTTAACAATAAAAAATTTAGAGTTTGATAAGTAAATGGTTCCCCTAAATATACAAACATTTGATTTTAGTCCCTCTAAAATATTTCTTAGACTTTTGGTCCCTCAAAAATTTTCATTCATGAAATTAGTCAATATTTTTTAGTCAACTCATGTCTAACCTTCATATATTTTAATGAAATTTTTAAAAATTATGTAGAAAACTATGACAATATTTTCAAAAAAAAATAGAATTTTTTAACAAAACATGAATTTAATATCAATTTTTTAACACCAAAAACATAAAAAAAAAAATTGTATTTAATTTATGTTTTTTTTAGAGATTGTCATAATATTCGACCTATTTCTGAAAAATTTCATTAAAAAATATGAAGGTTAAGCATGAGTTGACCATAAAGTATGGACTAATTTCATGGATACAAGATTTTGAAGAATTTTTTAGGGATCAAAATTCTAAGAAATATTTTAGAGAAATTAAAATCAAATGTTAACATATTTAGAGGACCATTTACTTGTTTAATCCAAAATTTTATATTAAAATTTGACCCATAAAAAAATTTAAATGCATAACCTTTAAGATGAATATTTTTTATATTAAGCTCTTTTTTTTTTTTTTTTTGTATAAAGTGGGTCAACTGCCCAAATGATGTGGAAAAGGACCAAGAGGTTAAAGACACAATTTTAAGAATATTGGTCCCATTTTGTCAAAAATAAAAATATTGGTCTCATAAATATCATAAAAAAAATTAGTCTATGAAACTATCTAGAAGGTGTCTCTATAAAAAAATCTAAGAATTTGAGACTAAAATTTGCTAGCCAATTAGAATATGTGTTGTTTTCGTGTTATGTATAAATAAACCGAGTGTGTCAATCATATTGTAGAAGTTGATGCATATATGAATAAATGAAGGGGTGATCTATTGAACTCGTTAATATGTGTCATTTGAATTAGTTGTATTATTATTAGGGTCATGTTATCTTGTGTCCTAAAGGCACATGTTAAGCAACCTAAAAATATAAATATTCCCTTAAAATTTGTGCATTCAATTAATTAAAAGTTAAAAAATTGAATACAATACACAAGTTCTAACAAAAAGTTTCTACATTTGACACATTAACTTGTGCGGCACAAGTTAACATTTCCCTTGTTATTATTAGGGTCTTACTAACTAGTGTCTTAAAGACATTGGTTAAGGAGCTACAAATATAAATTTTGTCTTAGAAATATAAGATACTCCCTCCGGTTTTATTTATAAGCAAAAGTTGACTTTTTAGATTCATTAAATAATTGATATAGCTAACCTAGAAATAGACCAAATACATCAACTATTCAATGAATTAAAAAAGTAAATTGTTTCTTATAAATAGAATTGGAGGAAGTATTACTTTTGATTAAGTAATGATTGCACAACTTTTTCTTAAAAATTTACTTGTTTTATATACTTAACCAATGTGCTTAGGGCACTTGTTATCATTTTTCTTATTATTATCATCATGTTGACAAATGTTTTATGAGTATTGTCTAAGAAATTTTTTAAAAAAATTGTCTTCAAAATATAAATCAAATACATATCAAATTCATAACCACACAATTTTTAATGTAAAATGTTATGATTTTTTATTGTTTAAACAATGGCCTTATGATAATTTATTATTATCACCATATCATGAGGAATGTTATTGACACTCTCTTTTCAATACTCATTCTCTTATTAATTGATTGAAATCAATGTATAACCCACCACTTTTAACGGAGTCCATGCGTAAAGTGTGAAACTCAACATGATTTAAGTCAATAAAAAAATGAATAGTAGAGAGAATATTAAAAAAGAGTGTTGTTAATAGTATTATTTTTATGGCACTTGCGCGCAGACATACAAAAGAATAACACGAAATATTCCATTTTGGAAACCATTGAATTTTGACCGCCAACCTCCGGTCTATTTCCATTTACAGTTGTGACCGTTTCTCCTTTCGGTTACAAACTACTGGAATTCTCCTTTCATTTTTTAATTAAATTACCATCAATTCAATAATCCTATTTACACATCGGTTACAAACAACTTTCTTCCCGCTTCCAATCTTTTTTTTAATTTTTTATAATAAAATGTTTCCTTCTCCAATTGAAACACGTACTTTTCTTTTGAGGTACAATTGAAACACGTAATTTGGAATGCAGACATCTAATCTTATCCTGTTAAAAATATATCCAAATATCAGTTAATCAACCAATCTTTATAAAATTTAACGAGATCAACAATTGCAGGCATCGAAAATATAAGATAACTATTATAAACTTACACACTTAAATAGAGAGGTTGGAGTTCAAACGTCAATTATAGTGTTTAACTTAATAATTTTGACATTTTTATCAATTGAATTAAAACTTGTAAACACTTATGCTCTCACTTTAGTTCTATTAACTAAAAATTTACTTTTATTAAATCTTTTTTAATTATTTATATATGAATAGAAGACAAACAAACAATACCACTATGGATGAGATCTCTCACTCACAATTTAATTGGTTATCACATCAGATAAACTACAATCGAACCGGATAGTACCAAATAGATAAAAACATAACTAAACAAAATTTGGCAAAACCAGTTATGATTGAATTAGATTCTTATTAGATTTCTACAAACAATGATAAAACATCGTATGAAATGTCTGCTAACCATTCTAGTCTTATAAATTTAGATAAAATTATCGACAAATTTGTTAACTGCCAATCTTTTGACTAATGTTTTATTTTTTTTTTAAAAAAAACAGTTTGAGTTATGTTTGTGTGGTTTAATTACATTGCAATCAATAATACCAACAACATATACTTTTTTTGGAGAATTTTTTTTATACCCATGTGAAAATATGGTTGCCTGTATATTTAAGGTAAAAAAAAACAATTTTTATGGTTTATATATTAATGATTAATTACACATAAATGGAATTTGAACAGACAATAAGCTGCACCATTAGGCTTTTTTAAATAGCAAAATTAATCTTCGTAAATATAAAATTCATGGACCTAAGAGTATGACATTGTTGTGCATAGGAAAGCGACAATAAGTCTGCATTTGCAAGTGCGCAACGGAAGAGATGCATGTATTATGCGAGTGTGGAGGGAAAGGGGCGATGGGCAGTGGTAGTGCCTAGTAGTATGCTGCCGCCATATCAGTTCTGAGGAGAGGAGAGGAGAGGAAAATGTGTGTTAAGAGAAATTAGGATTAGAGAGAAGTGTAGAGAGCATAAAGTGAGTAATAACGGTCGTTAATTAATCGGTAATAAATTTAGATATCGAAGGTATATTATAATAAATTATGAATTTCTTACAATAACAACTATTAATTTTCTCTGTTGACATTTTATTCACTTTAATAGGGTAGTAGTCGTTTTGGTGTCTGAATGTGTAACAAGTAGCTACAATAGTCCTTTAATGTATCAAAATTTTAAAATAGTCTCTAATTGTACGCTTCGTTAGTTGAAATAGTCCCAGACATTAAAATACTTCGTTAATATTGTCATATCAGCCCTTATACGTACTTACTTATTGTCAATTTAGTTCATATATGAAAATAGTTATTGTGAGTTTGAGACATTATTTTAGAGTTTGCACAATCAATGACTTTTTTAAAATTTGATACATTAAGGGGCTATTATGACTACTCCTTACATATTCATGGACCAAAATGAATATTACCTTCATTTTAATTAAAAGTTCCAAATCCCAACATCTCACGGTTGATGAAATAATTACGCCGCGAGTGGTGAATAACACTGTAAAAAAAACTCAGAGGGGTCAGTATGCAATAAAACATTAAAATATCACTACAAGTTTTCATAGTATATAGGATGTACAAGTATACACTTGCACACCGGATCCGCCCACAGATCAAAACGGGTGCAAGTTTCTCATCAAATAGATCATCAAGTCATTTAAAATAAGGAAATGCTAATTATTTGATTAGCATTGGGACATAATATTGATTAAGGAAATAAAAATAATGAAGTTTTAAATTAAAAATGACACTTTTAGACGGTTAAAATGACACTTTTACTCAATCAATTCGCTTCTGGCGCAAAATTGCCGATTAGATGTAGCAACTACTACCTAAAATTACCTCAAATGAAATTTCAAAAATGAAAAGCAAAAGGCGTGACTCGACAACCTTACTAATCTCCGCACCATGCACATGGTATATCTATTTTTCAAAACGAAGAAACATATTTTTTTTAATTTTCTTCATAAGCTAGTCGTTTTGAGTTTTGACACATTCATGTCATTATTTTGTTGAGTTACAAATGTTTTCTTCGTAGGTTTGAGAAGCAACCGGAACCATTGTTGAAAGTAAGTAGTAGTTAATTAACATCATCACACCAACTACACCTTCATGCCTAGTTCCTTAAAAAAAATGTCTAGGATGTATTTTTATTTTATTTTAGAGGAGTCTAGGAAATATTTATGTGTGTAAAATGTTATGTTGGTACATAATTTCTAACTTGTCAAATATGCCGGTACATTAATTCGTAACTTGTGCCAACTCTTTTACTTTGCTTTTTATGGACTTAAATTTCTTATATTGTGAACCGAATTCTTCGTTCGTTTGTCTACTTAACGCTATAAAAGAACTTTCTTCTTCGATAGCCATAAAAGTCTATACACACTATCATCCATCCTACCATGCAGCGACTAGTATTTCCCAAGTCTAATACTCCATGTTTTATTGAAATTATTCAAGTTCTTAGACTAATGCAGCGTTTGCATGTATGATTTAACCAAATATTCATTTAATAAATATTGATTGTATAAGAGTAATAATTTCTCATTTTCCTATCTCTTTTACTCCCTCCATCCCAAACAAGTGATCTAATTGACTATTTCAAAACATGTCAATGCACATATTTTACCTTAAATATTTTTAATTATGTATTAGCAGAAGTTATAAAAATTTAATATTTTGAAAATGTTCATCAAGATAAATCAAAAAACATATTATATGTTATCATTTCTCTTCATATAATAGTAAAAAATATGGTAAAAACATGTTATATAAATAGTGTGCATAGTGAAACTAGATCATATATTTTAGAATGGAAGGAGAAATAATTTTTCTCTTCAAAACCAATCTAATCCATTCACAACTACCCAAATTAATATTCATAAAGCATGGTTTAATTAATTTCTCTTCAAAACTCATTCTCTAATTTGTTCCCGTGAGTTTAGCTCAGTTAATATAGACATTACATAATATATATAGAAGTTGGAGTTCAAACCACAAAAACTCATCATATTTATAAAGGTGAATTTGTAGCCAATAGACTTTCCGACAAAAAAACTCATTCTCTCATTTCTAGTCCTTGTGATTTTGGTCGTATCCCAGATTAAGTTGCTTCTATTATCATTAGAATAAAATTTATTGAGATACTTTCCTAACATACCGTGTACTTTCATACTTACATATATATAGTATGTAGTGGCAGATCCATGACCCTATCTTAAGGTTTCAAATTTTGAGTTCTCGAGACTATTGAGTTGTAGCGGTACGTGTATTAAAAATTCTAAGGTTTAAAATTTTAAATGTTTCAATTTTTAAGTTCTCGAGCCTCTTGAGTCTTGAGTTAAAGTGGTGTATAAAAAATTCAAAGGTTCAAAATTTTAAATATATAAAAATATATATGTGCATTTTTTTTATGAAGTTTAGTTGAACCCCTTCAAAAGGCTGGCTTGGCCTCTGCATGCATGTATCTCAGCATGTATATTGTTAGCCCATGATTTCTCAAAGATTACAACTGTCTGAAGGTAGACATAAAAAACATTATGTTTTTTTTAGATTTGAATGTAGAAGAAACTCCGTTAACCGGTCCCTTTGAGCTTGACCCACTTGGTAAGGGATAATGTATATATATGCAGGGATCGGAGTTCGAACTCCAGACACCCCACTTATTCACCTTTAAGATAATTTCTCTAACTACTAAGCTACTTGACTAAAAAAAAAAAAAAAAACTTCATTAAGTGGGATGAGACAACCACGTGATTTGAAAATGGGGGACCAAACCCAATACCATGATTGGTAGTGTTGAACTAACTTGTATGTATGAATGAATATCATAACGTACCAAACAACAATTGAATTGAATGTCATAATATCACACATCGCTGTCTCACTCACTGGTTACTTCTTTTTTTGCAATTTTAATCTGTATCATGTTTCCGCATTTGTTGGTTGCTTTTAATTACCGGTACGTACCAAACAAAGCAAGTAAAAATAAACACAATTTCTTATTTTTTGTTGACAAAAAAACATAATTTCGTGATTACTAGTGTAGTACGTAGTACGTACAATAGTAATTATTACTCGATCGGCTTAGTTTTCTATATCATGCCTCCAAATCAAAACTTCAATATATACTGCAAATCCACGTGTGAATATGATACATTGCATTTAGTTTATTCTGTTTGAGAGTGCTGTAAATTTGCAATAAGAATATAATATAATAAAGAGTCTTGTTAACAAGTGCTCTTATGGCACTTGTTAAGGATCGAAAAATAGAAACAATTGATACTTTTATTTAAATAAAATTGCTTTTTAATGTTTCAATGTGTTGAATATACGAATTTTAAGATAAAATTTCTACTTTAAACTTCTTATCAAGTGTCATAAACGCACTTGTTAACATTTCCCTATAATAAAGGGTCTTGCTACCCAGTGCCCTCAGAGCAATGATTAAGAAACTATAAATAAAAAATTTGTCTTGAAAATATAAGTTTTGACTTTTGATTACGTAATAATTACACAATTTTTTATAAAAAAAGTTACTTGTTTTGATTGTTTAATCAATGCCCTGAGGGCACTGTTTAGCATTCTCCTAAATTAACTGTGGTATGGTCTATCATGCATCCAAATGACTCCATTTTTTTTAGGCAAAAAGAAAATATAATAAATAAAAAGGAAACGATACAAAGACTGGGGGGACATAGGACCTGACCCAGCAAAATCCAGATGGAAATACATCGTGATAAAGCAGTCCAATCAAAGTGGATCTACTCTAATCGATCCTAACAAAAATTCCGTAATAAATGACTCTATTTTAAGTTATGCAGTAGTTAGATAGTCAATATCACCAATTCCAGTCAAAATAAAACTTGTATAATTCGATGCCACTAATTTGGTCTTTTAATATATCGAAATTTTGTTGCTCATTTAATCTATAAAATTATTAACAAAAGAGATATTGAAGATGTGTTTGCCGTTTCGATATATTTAAAGACTATATAGTGTTGACCCAACAAGCCTAGAGATTTAAAGCAAATTTTGATATTAGTCCATTTAAAAATTAACAACAATAAAATTAAAGGCCCCCTAAAAAAAAAAAGGGTCCTTTTCAAGTCTAATTAGTTTTTACAATATTAATCATACAAAAATAAATATATATGAAATATATTCACAAGACTGATTAATTTTTTTATAGATCAACTCCTTCAAAAAAAAATTATTTTTATAGATCAACTAGTAGTAAAATTAATGAGTAAAGTGTATCCTATATATGACATAAATTAATTAATAATAATTAAATTAAAGTAATAAATTGAGGGCCTAGAAATGTTAAGTCCAAGTTGGCTGCCTCATTGGCCACCCTCTTCCGTCGTCCCTGAGACTATTTCACATATTCATAGACTTAAATCATTGCTTGCCCAAAAAGAAACATCCCAAGATAGTCCAATTTATTAATTTTATAAATATTTTTCTTTAAAAATAACATCTATGTACGCATCTAGTGTAGTTTTTTTATGGGTTAATATTTATTTTGTTCCGTGTAAAATTGAGTGAATACAGTTTTGGCCCTTTTAAAATAAAAAATTTAGATTACATCCATGCAATATTAGATTCTCCACTTTTGGAACCTATGTCATTATTTTATATATTTTTTTCATTTCATCTTTCATTTAACTTTATCTAAAAACCAAATTAAATTTACTAAATTAAAAAAATCCTCAATTAAAAATAAAACCCAAATTTATCATTTCTTAGGGAAATTTACTAATTCTACGATTTTATTTAAATTCAAAGGGTGAGAGGAAGTAGAATTCAATGAATTAAGAGTCTGACTTGTTGCAAGTGCCTGGTGATGTAGTAGGTAGGCGATTGCTAAGAACAAATTGATAATCGCGATTAAAATTCTGAAGCTTACCACATTCATATCTACTAACATAGTAACATTTTATTTTTTATTGTCATCATGTTCCTTCACTCGTGATAAACTATAAAATAGTTTCGGAATGTGTACATTTATTATCAGTTTAGTCTTTACTGTAAAAAACTTCTGTTAATTGATGATGTGTCAATCATATGGACTAAGTTGAAAGTAAAAAAAATATTTTTTATTAATGATAAAAAAAACCAAAAAAAGAATATTCATCATCTTCATCTCTATCTTTGCAATTTCAAAGTTGTGTCTCTTTTTGAAATTTTCAGTTAGACTTACCTTTTTACTCATATAAAACTACGGCATTAGACAATAAAATTGAAAAATCTGTACTTTTTGGTTGCTCAAATCCAACCTTCAAAATGGCATCCCTACACAGAGAGCTTAATGGGTTTTCTTTGTCCAAGTTTTCTCTGCAAACTAAGTGGTAGCTACAGCCTACATGTGTAATGCACTTCCTTTCTTTGCAAACTAAGAAAAGGATAAATTTTAGAACAAATACATAAATTCAATTATCCATATATATAATTGCATTAGATTATTTATACATGTTAACAAAAGAAATAAAATCAAGAATGGGTAGAAATATGATTTCAGTTTTTGCTGCAGGTTGAGCCTTTTCTTTTGGACTCTGGAGTGGTTTTGTTGTTGTGTTTACGGTCATCGATTTGTTGGTAGAGATGAAAATGATGAATATTATTATTATTTTTTTATCATTAATAAAAAATATTTTTTTATTTTCAATTTGATCCTTATGATTGACACATCATTAGTTAACATAAATTTTTAACGGTAAGGACTAAACTGATAACAGATGCACACATTCAGAGACTATTTTGAAGTTTATCCTGAATCGGAGACTAAAATGACAGCGAGGTGTAAAATCAGGGAGCAAAGTGACTATTTACTCTTAATTAAATGATACTCCAATTTATTGTCTTCGTTGCCATTGATTGGGTTTATGTTTCTTGTTTGTTTTTTTTTTCTTCTTTCAAACTTGTAGAAATCAACACGAACGCAAAGACGTATAAACGAGATGACGAAGCATAAATGCAAAAACTCGATAAATGTGTTTGTTTTTGCTTAAAAAAAATAGATTTTGAGTTAAAATAATCTAGAGTTTTTTTTTGAGATTTTTAAAAAAATCTAAAGTTATTTTCGTTTGCCTACTACCCATAAAAATCCATTTAAAAAAAAAAGAGTTTTAATATGTATATGCATTATCTCCTTGTTGTTGAAAAAAATAGATTTTGAAAAAATGTTTGTATATACTTCTTTTTCATTCCTTCCCTCCAAATCACAATCTTCCTTTTCCTTTTATTGGAAAAAAGAAGTCAAAGCAAGAGGAGTCGGATCAGAGCAGCAGGAGAGGAGAACATATGAGTATGTATGTAGAGAGAGAGAGATAGGCCTACCAATCTTTTAAAATAAAATGAAAAGGGTTTCACTTTTAAAAGTGAAAAAGTAAAGTAATATGGACTTTGAGTAGATAATCAAATATACTAAGAGGATGGAGGATATTCTTTTCATTCCAGTCATACTCATATCACTTGATGGGGCAACGATTTTAATCATAATGTTGTTTGTTATAGGAATGTGGGAAAGCTAGTGAGTCAGGAGAGTATAGCAAGGTAGTGTCCACAATTTCAAACGTGGAGAGTGGGGACTGTTATCATTTCGCTGTTATTGTTTGTTTATACCTTTATGTTAAAAGTAAGGCCGTCTTCTAGCGAATCCATTTGAGTTAATCTAAAATGTTGGTTTGAGACTTTAAAACATGTTTTTCTTGATCGATTAAAAACGATGGATTAGTTTAGTTTTTTAAAAAAAAGTTTTTCTTTCTAGCAAAGTATACGGTGCAAGGTACACAAATAACCACAACCGATTCGTTGACGAAGCCGCATAAATATATCATGTGTCATTCACACACAATTGTTTTTCTTTTCATTGCTAATTTTTTTCCTTTCTCTCACACTCTCACTCTTCTTCGAGACTTTCTCTTTATCCCAATTCTCAAATCTCTATCTGATATAAATTACCACGAGATTCAAATGTAAGGATGAAAACACGGATTCAATTATTTTTATTTGGCCTTTTTTTCTTGTTTCATTTTTTCCCTTCATGATCCATCTCAATAATCTTCATCACCACCGGTCCACCATCTTCATCCACTCAAGAAGAAAAAAACACCCATCCAATTATTGTTTTTAATTATTATCATTGCTATTGTCGCATTAGCCAATTTCATAAATGTGTGTTGTTAACCACTCTTTAATATGACTTTGACTACTTTATTGATCACAAAAATGCAAAGCATTAACCAATTATTTTACATCAATCTATGTAATTCACTCTCTTTTTTAACCTTGTAAAGTAATTGGTTAATCTAACCTCCCAATTGACTTGTAAGTGTTGCCGACTAAAGCCACAAATTAACACGAGTTTTTTAGCGTGTTGTGTCCTCATTAACACGTTATTTTTGGAAACCTCCAATAAAGTCATTCATCTCAAGATGACTCCTAGTCAAACACGTTTAATTGTGGAGTTTTTATAGAATGGGTTAACAAAAAGAAGATGCATATTGTTGGTTTAGGTTGTACCAAACAATTCTTATAAGTCTTCCTCCAACCATGCAGTCTCATACCCGCACGATCTAAAGATTCCTCTCATTCCGATGTGAATTTAGTTCGCCTAGAAGCCATCGGGAGCCGCTCATTGTCATGTCTTGTGCACCGGGGACCACTCCTCCTGTCAGTCTCAGACATTACATGTCTGCCGACTTATGCTTGGTTCGTCCCTAAACCACATCGTACTTGAAGAGTTCTGCTTTGACACCACTTGTAACTTCCCAAACGACTTTTAAGTATTGCTGACTTACCCCACAAATCAATCTTCTTCAGCGTATTTCGTCCTCACTTGCACGCTTCCCAACGAGTTAGAATGAATTTAAGAGTGATTATTAGAGTAAATATTAAAGTGATAAAATAGTTTCATTTATGTTTCGATTGTCGACAAGTTTGAAGAATTCAATGAGTTTAGCAAAAATTATGCTTTAAGGTTTCAACAAAATCAGGACGATACCATAGTTTCTTCAAACTCATCATGACATTGTTTTTGGGTTTAATTTAACATTCTTGTTAATTTATTCATCTATTAAAAATATTTTCAACAATGTTGTTCGCTTATTGGCAAGGGTGTGTAGTGCTTATTAGGTTTTGTGGTGACATAAATTGAAATAAGTTAATTTGGTAAAATTGGTTTTAGTTAAAATGAGTCGATTACAAATTTTTTTTTAATATATTTATGTAAAAAAGAGTTGAACAATTTTATTTTTGTAAAAATCACGTTTAAAATCAAACACTATAAACCTTATACTATAAAGAATCAATTATAGAAGCAATATTAATTCAGCTCAAGAAGAGGCAAATATGTCAAAATAAAGTTAACTACTCTAAAATCAATTCTATCCACTCCAAATGTGTAACCAAACATATAGTTATTGGTTAGTCACTCGGTAGGATTACATACCTACTTGTATTACAGATTTTATTGAAGGTGAACTGAATTTAGTTTGTTCCTTTAAGAAGACGTCTTCAAATTATTCAGATTAAATAGTTTACGTTGTCATTTTGTTTTCTTTTTCAGTTGCCGTGTTGATTTTTGACAAGAATGTCATGTTCTTTTGAAATATCGCTTTCATGTGTTTCAGAGCATTCAACTTCAAGAAAGTTCCACTCTTATTTATTTACCTTTTGAACTAACTAACTATAATTGGTATGTTGCATGAGTGAAATTTTTTTGGTAAGTTGCGACGTCATTTAGGTAATTAAGATTTATGATTCTATTAATTTTTTTTTTGAAGGGTTGATTATTTTAATTATGATTCATTATCTGTTGCAGTGTCATTTAGTTAGCATTCAAAAATTACATTGTTTGTGGATATGATTTGTAGGGGTTGAAACTCAAACTATTTCGTAACAGTAGGTTGAAAGTTTGAAATTACATGTATGGTAGATGGTGCGAAGATAAGAGAATGAGATGAGGTGTTGAATGCCAACTAAAAAATTAACAATGAGAGAAGCATAGAAAAAGTAGAAACAATATCTGGTGCTTGTTTGGGGGAATGTTACTAAGTAAGGATTGCACTTTCAATGTTTGGGTTTGGGGCCAAGAATACTAACGGTCATAACTTCAAGAGTAATACTAAGAGCTTTCGATATCTGTATTTATTTGATTATTTGATACGGTTTCTGAATTGATAGAGGAATTCGTTAAGCCATTAAGTCAATATGTGATTAGTTATGTTCAATAGATTGACAAAGAATATAATTCATTAACCATCGACAAAATATAATTTACCATGATTTTGAACGTTATTAACTATAATTTTGAACTTATCATCATCTGTATTTAAAGTTTGAACACCTAGAAATCATGTGGACTTGAACACAATTTTGATGAATAATGAAATGTACTATATTTGAACACATGAAATTTGTGGATAAAATCGTGTTTAATTGTGTTATGTTAATGATGATAAGTTGCCACACCTTGGTATTCGTTTACCAAAAAAAAATGATTTTAAAATTTGATACCAAATTCTTCTAAATATCACTTTTCATTTTTTATTGTCAATTGTTTGATTGGAGGTAGAATCTCAATTTCTTTTGTATTTAGATTTAGATTTTGTTATTTATGGCCCTGTCTGTAGACTCTACTACTCCAGAAACTTCAAGAAGAGTAGTCAAGCGTGTATAGAAGTCAGGAAAGTATGTGAATGAGTGAATTACTTAGTAGTACTCTTACCATTTATCCAACAAAATGAAAGTGGATCGATGGGGAAAATAAGGCAAATTCACGACTCCTAAATTTGATTATATTGTGTGTTCAAGTGAAATGTCAAATATATAAGCATCCTGACATACTGCAAATCACTCTACTTGCACATGAATTCTGTGGTTGAAGAGCAAACCTTGTTCATGTTCACTTGTGGAGATCAATTATAGGAAAGCATTGAAGCCTTATGCTCCGCGTCTCAGGTGCCAAAGCGGAGAAATTGAAAAGAAAGTTGAAGAAATTATGGACAATGGTTCTTCAATTGTATAATTTTTTTACATGTACATACAAACACACTACAAAAAAATCACATTAAGATAGAACATCATTGAATGGAATGGCCACTTCTGCTGCCCCTATGGCTATCCTGTCCTATTCATAAAAAGAATGCCTTATCAAACCTTCCCACAAATTTCAGTTTCAGAAGCTTCAGCATATTAGTGGCCTATATATACAGTTGCCACAAGCCTACAATCTACATTTTGAAGCAGCTTGTCATAAAAAATCTATTAAGCTATATACAAAGGCTTAATTTTCAGTACTGTCTAAGAAAAAAGAAGTTTGAAGATCTTATTCTTATCAGTGCAAGAAGAGGGAAAAGCAAGCAGGGAGAAGTTGCTAGATCATGGAGGTGGAGATGCTATGAATTCGAACATCTAATCTGAGAAGAATACTTGCACTTCAGCTTGGTCAGTACCCATTAGAAGGGGGAGCGATTCAATTTTAGTTCCTGTAAGCTGAACCTGCTTTCTATAATTGTCCAAATCATAATCTAATTCAGACCACTCCCGTTCTTCCTCAGAGGGCTGCTTTTCTGTCCTGTTCTCTACCTTATTGCCTTCATGCGTTTGATTTTGAGGATTAGAAAATCCCTCGGTTTTTACCTCCAACCCTGAGTTTTGACAAATGCAAGACGTTGGATTCTCGTGAAACTCACCACTGCCTGACTTCAACTCATTAGGCTCTCCCATGAAGCCTACCTGGAAAGTTTGAACTCGAGATGCAAATTCTTGCCATGTCATGTTGTTCTTGTTCATGAATAAGGGGTTCAACTTTTTTCCGTTAGGGCGGATGGTAGGTTTATGACCAAAGTACCTCCTGCAACAGAGAAAGTCTGAATATCAATATGTGTAGGAAGAATACTGTCCTAATAGAAACCAACTACATGGAATAAATTAAGCACATGAGACTAGCTAGAAGAATCTCACGCCCTAATAAACTAGCTTACCTTCTTCCAGCTAGAATTTTAGCCATGTTCCCATTGTTGTTTGTTACGAAAACATCGCTGTCATCACAAACTATGTAATCAAGCGCAGCCATGCGCGAAGAGAAAGACACAAATGGGGCCAACTCCTTCTTGGTAGCTAAGGTCTCCTTTGAATGGAAGTTGGGGAAGAGAGCTCTGAGCGGTGCTAGGGTTTCCTCACCTCCATATATTTCTCCAGAAGCCACATACAAATGCGTTTCAATTCCAAAACCTAGTGCTCTTAGCATAAGACCAACTTCCTCTGGGGTAAGTGGACACCTTCCATGTCTTCTTACTTTCTCAGGATTGCTTGCCTGTCAGTCACATTAATTATGAAATAGTAAGATTATGCAAATTTTCATACAGTTAATAAAGATATCTTGAATGTCAATAGAACCTTACATGTAAATTTTTCCACCGCTTCCTAATTTCACCAAGTTCTTTTCTTTCCTTTTCTCCCCCACCATAATAGCAACCAGAGAATGCAAGCATATCTGGTTCAAACCTATATGAAACAGAAAAAACAAGCAGTTTGGATCAACAATTATCACATTGAACTTCGGAAAAGAAAATGAAATCAAAGTTGGCCCAGAGCTTTCGTCTCAATTTGAAAAATGTGAACTATAGTTTTAGGCATTAGCTGATCACATGCTGAGGAATGGCATATCAAAGCAGCCAGGGACAAATGTTGAGCTATAATTATCAAATGAAATCTTACCTTAAATGTAGCGCGATAAAACGCTTGCTTTTCATTCTCATCCGCTCAACCAACAAATTTCCCATTCCCTGAATCGAATCCGTAAATTTGAGAGCATGGTAGTTTACTCTGCATCTCAGCTTTTGTAGATCATCATCCAGCAGATTAGAAAGTCTGTAGTCAAACTTTGTGAGCCGAACAACCTGCGTAATGCAATTAAATGTTATTCAATCATATGGCATCAACACAACTTTCTACAATAACTAGTATGTTGGATACCTACCTAACTTACAATGTTGGAACCACAAATTTTATTAATAAAATTCAGGGATACATGAAAATAATTTTGATGAAAGATTCCAATTAGGGACCTTTAATTAAACACTTACACGCTTCTTGACCAGCACTGGTAAAACACGACCCTCGTAGCATTTGGGGGTGCATTTCCTTGGAACACGCACTGTATATGGAGTCACAAATTTCTCTCCCATATTTGGTAGTTGCTTTACAACTCTTATGTCATTCCGAAGGGATGTTATAAACCAATCGTCATCAAATAATTGAGAAAAATTGCTGCAAAAAAATAATAATCAAATATTACTTACAAATTAAGGGGCACAATGACAATGTGTTCTGCTACCAAAGATGTATGATAGAAGTAAAATGTAAACACAGACCTGCTGTCTTTCCAGAAAGATGTATGATCCAATTCTGGAATAACAAGAGTAGCATTCAAAAGATAGGCAGCCACAACAGCATCAATTATCTGCACCCACAAACAATCTGTATTTTTTCAATATCAGAAATATTGCATCCACATAACATAATTTATCATTCATATTTGTATCACCACTCATTCATCAAATTCAATTGAGAAAATCCTAATTGAGTTTTTTTAGCTGAACGGCACATACAAAATCTGTATATCAAATCACCAATTTTAGCAGACCTATAACTATTGCACCCACAAACAATCTGTAATTTTTCAATACTAGAAATATTTCATCATCCACATAACATAACATATCATTCAAACTTGTATCACCAATCATTCGTCAAATTCGATCAAGAAAATCCTAATTGTGTTTTTTTAGTGGAAGGGCACACACAAAATCTGTATAGCAAATCATCGATTTGCTGCAGACCTATAATTATTAGGTAGAGATTTCAACCTATACTTTTTGTAAATGACCACAGTCCCCACTCTATATATAATAGTACTTTGAATGCAATTAAGTTTACTAATTGAAAAAATGAAAGAAATATTCATACTCAAATAAAACAATTGGTTACATGTAGAAAGAAGTAAATATTCTGATTAATAAGTTATCCTCCTTGAACTGCTCTATACATTACTTGACCAAGAAGATTGCATAAACAAAGCAAAAACACAGACACAGTTCATTAAGAAAGAAGCTTAGCTTACCCCTGTTCTCTGTTGATTTAAGCCTCCACTAGTCGTGATTAACAAGTATCGGTCCGGATGAGTTTTGCTATTAGCCTCTGTAACAATTAGAAATATAAATAAATACGCGCAATCAAAATGCACATCAATCAAAAGCAATTAAATATACAAATTACAATTCATGAGATAAAAAAAAGGACTAGGAGTCTAGGATGAAGTTTACTTGCAAAGTTGACACCAGCATTACTGCAGGCAGAGAAAAGCTGCGGGTTCCTCGAATTCCATAGATCATGCTTGTAAGTACCTTCACTTGCCTTCAAATTCCAAGAAACAAAAAGAAGATGTTAGCAACATAAAAAAAAAAAAAAGGTGAGAACGTTGTTTGATTGAATAGTAATAGATTACCGGAATGTGAAATGGCGATTGCTGATGAGAATCTAAACGAGATCTAACCAATTCATGTTCCTGAAATACATGATACAATGAAAGTTACAGACAGAACAATGCAATGAGGAAAAGCATATATAAATAAAATAGAAAGTAATTGAAGTAGAAGGATGAAGAGCATTTACAATAAGAGGGGAAGGAGCGAAGAGAGAGAGCATGATGAAAAGAAAGAGAAGGCAAACGGAGATGGCGGAAATGAGGAGGCGATGGATGAGACGACGGCGAAGAAAACTGGAAAGAAGGAGTCCGATGAGTCTTCTGGACTTGTCTGTATGTGTGTGGTTCTTCTTTCTCTTCACTGATGATGGTGTATGCATCATTTTTCTTTTCTGTTCTTTTTCAAAGAATGAATATTAATTACAGTTTGGTGTATGTGTTAATGATGATAAAATGCAATGCAGTGCATGCAGTAATGTTATTGATTATTATAATTATGTTTGCAATTACAATTACGACAAATGCATGGAATTAGAGGTAGAAGAAGAAGAATGAGATGAATATGTGTTGTAGTTAGAATTTCCATAATGCGTGTGGGAAAGGGAAAGAAGAAAGAAGAAGGGTTTATGATGAAGAAGAAGAAGAAGAAGACTTTTGAACAGAAGAACGTAACCGTAAATATGCGCTGAGGTGTGATCTAGTAATATTACCAGACTCCTTTTAATTTATCCGTTGATTAGTCAGTCCACAATCCTTATCTAATCTAATTCACCATCTGTCAATCATCATCTTACTACTACTTCTCTTCTAACCAGTTGATAGACTAGACACCTAATTTCACCTCACATTACTTTTATAAGACTATATAATAATATTAGGATTAGCATATGATATGATCTACCTCTCTCTATATATACTATACTTTAAGCACTACTACATGATATATAAATATAATCAAATATCTTCTCCTTTCGGATTATTATAACAAGCTACATTATTGATACAAAATTAATCATTCAATTAAGGGCCGTTGTTATAGTTTTTTTAAAATAGATTTTGGTAGTATAATGTGTTTTTGTTATGTTTTTTTAATAAAGAAATTTTTAAGGAAATCTTCAAATAAACAATTTGTTTGAATAGTTTATATTAAAATGTCATTCTAAATATTTTATTATTTGGTTATAATTTTTTTTGGATACTAAAATTTTAAAAAAATCTCTAAAAAGAAGCTATTTCAAATAGCTTTTCATAAAAATCATTTTTGAAAGATGTCATTTTGAAAAAATATGTGATTTTTACTATGTAAAATCTTGAACAATGAATATTTAAGTCAGTGAATGTAAAAATCTCTTTTTTAACTTATATCAAATGAGTTTGAAATAACTTTTACTATTTTGAGTAAATTTCAAAAAAAAAAATCCATTTTTAAAAGTACAAAGGAAAATCCTTTTTTTTTTAAATCTAAAACAAACGGTCCCTAAATAAGACCGACTGTTCTTTTAATTTTTTCAATCAATATTAAACCTTATAATTGCACGCCTCATTTTACAAGTCAATTTTATAAGACCAAGTTTTTTTTCTTTCAGAGGGAATATAAGACTAAGTTATGTTTAACATAAAATAATTATAGGAATTAATTGGTAGACATTGTGGATGTAATTATGTTTTATATTACCAAGATAACTTTTTTGGATGTTATTTGATGACAATGTAACTTTTGACAATACATAGAAATTAAACTCTAAGTTGTATTAAAAATTTATCTTTACAAATTAAATTAATTAAATCTTAAAAGGTCTGTGTTTTGTATGTTAACTTATAATTATATTAATAATATGTAACCAAAAATAATAATTATATTAATAATAATATTCTATTATTCTATTAATAAAGTAACATTTGTTATATTCAATTTTTAATAACATAAAATACTTTTTTTTTTACGAATCAGATTAATACTTGTCATTTAATTTAGGGTAAAGATTGATGAACACCCTTTTAATTCATCCACCCCATACCACTGCTATGTGGTAGCTTTTTTTTTGTCTTCTTCAACCAAAATATAATAAAATAATATAACATTCCTCTTCTTTTATTCCAAAAAAAAAAAACCTTTCCCTTTTCTCTGTTCTCTCTCTTCCCCCACACCCACCTCAGACCTCCACCTTCTGTCGGCCCACCCTCCGCCGGCCGCCTCTGTCAGTTTCTTCTCCTCTCCTTTCTGCTCTCTTTCTTTCTCCCTCACATCTGTCACCACCACCACCCCCACCGCCGCCTCACCCTTGTCTAAATCGGAAGAAAATCGCTCCATAAGGATGATTAACACCCCTAAATTCTCATATGGTCCATTTCAGTTGACACACCATAACATTTATCAACCAATCAATGATGTGACATAGTCATTTCAATGCTTCAATTGTCATTTTTTTTTCAGATAGTTTTGCAGTGAAAATCACTCACACTATACTAAGCAAGACTTATACGAGATCTAATGGTTAAACTTGATTAGAGATTATACTTCTCACCAATAGACTTTATGGTGAGGTAGGGTGGACGGTACAGTAGGGAGACGGTTGTGGTGAGAAAGGGTGGATGGTGCAGTCCAGCGACGGTGGTGGTGGTGTAGGAGGGTGAGGGTTTGATAGAAGACAGAGAAAGAGAAAGTGAGGGTGAGAAAGTTATAGCTTTCTTTTGGACAAAATTGCCCCTTATATTATATGAATGGACAAAATTGCCCATGCCACATAGGGGGTGTAGAGTGGGATTTGCCACATGGGGATGTCTGAGTATAATCACTCTTTAATTTAATATACTTCATATATCAAGACCAGTAATTAGTGTGTGTTTGTTTATGTCCATTTTGCCATTGGATGTGCAGTTGTGCACTCAACCAACACATGCTTATAATTGTCAAAGTTTGATTTGAGTCAAACTCAGCCTGTATTTACCATCAAATCTATCACTGCAAAACTATTTGTGTAAATCTAAATATGATACTTTTTCTCAGTGTTTTAAAACCCGGACCGATCCGGCCGGTCAGACTGGTCGGCCCGCGAACCGGAGGGTGCAGCGGTTCGGGCAGGCTATTGGACCGGATATGCAATTAACCTGTGTGACCCGTCCGGGTCAGTGGGCGGACCACTGAACCAGTTTAATCCACCCGACCCGTTTTCCATATTTTTTTAATAAAAAGGCACGACATATATAAAGACAAAAACTCTAGTAACACGTACTCTCAACCCAAATGTCATTTTCAACCGTTGTTTTCCTCTCCCATCTCAACCGATGAAGATGATGAATATGGATATCAAGACTATGATAATTTGACTCCATGGACATAAATAGTTTATTGATTAATGAATCATTATAACTTATTTGAGTTTTTGTTTTTTGTTGACTATGCAATTTACTTGGGTTTGTAGTCAGTTATATTTTGATTTCCAACAATGTTTAGAATATACTATGTTTTAAAGATGAAAATTTAATTAGAACTTATTTGTGAGGTTTTTTATGTAGTACTATTGTTTAATGTATGAGCTAATTTGAATTTGGATTGTAATTAGCTTGAATTGTGCTCCAGTTAAGAAATTAACTTGCAAACTTGCAGCTGTGAATATAATTTTTTTAATGTACGAACTTTAAATAGGAAAAAAAAATGACAAGATTTTTTTTAATCAAAATTTCATTCATAATGTAATATCTTGTCATAAATATTTTTATATAGACCCGGGTTAATAGTCATGCAGTCCGACCAGTGATCCATTGGTTCGACCAGTAACCCAATGCCTTGACTGGATCGATCACCGGTCCGATTTTAAAACATTGCTTTTTCTTACTCTAAATATGGATTGCTAAAGAAAACTCTAAATATGGAGTGGATAGCAAGTTTATTGGATGCTTGACTCCGACAAATTAACTAGCAGATTCTCTGGCTAAATTTGGAATTCAAAGTTAGTTGGAGTATGGTTACTATTATATATTCTTTCTTGCTTTTATGAATTCTTACTATTAAACTTTGTTACTGCTTTGATTCTTTAGAGTTAATTTGTTTTCTTTCACTTTATCCTTAAACAGAGGAAAAACGTGTATTTGTTTATTATGAACAAATACATCATTAGATTGAGATTAAATGATTGTTGAGTTAAAATAAACGATGAACTGTTCAGCATAATTCAAGTTTAATTTTTGAATTAAACAATTCATAAATAAGTTTTACTTACTCTAGTCGAACTTTACATTACTAAGACCTTTTCTCCTAAGAATCTCAAGGATAACACGAAAAAAAAACTCTTTCAATTCTATTGAAAACTTCTAAAAAAAATTATAGGGGTGGGTATAAGACCAAATCGACCGTTGGGGATGTATGTCGAAACCAGGATTAGACACTATATATGTTTTTTTAAAATAGAGAAGACTAAAACTTGTTTTAAAATCTATTTATTTAGCTAAAAACATCAAAATACATGACATAAAAAACCTTTATGCCTATGAGACAAATCGTTTTTAAGTAAACATGAATAATATTTGGGTAATGTTAACTCTTGTCTTTAGGGCACATGTTAAGCAATCCAAAAATAGAAATATTCTCTTAAGATTTGTGCACTCAATTAATTAAAAGTTGAAAAATTAGATTCAATGCACAAATTCAAACAAAAAGTTTCTACATTTGACTCATTAATTTGTGTCTTGAAGACACAAGTTAGCATTTCCCATAATATTTATATAAAATGGTCAAACTCAAGCCTAAAAGCAAAACTGTGACAAACTATATCTTATGCTTAGACTCTAAATTTTCAACAAAGCTAAGTTTGAGTCTTGCAAAACCTAACTTGACCTAGTCTATTCCCCATAATCAAAAAACTTTTTTTGGTTATATAAAATTTAGGCTTAATTACATAAATGGTCCCTTAACTTATTTGTTGTTTTCGATTTGGTCCCTTAACTCTAAAATTTTCCGGTTTGGTCCCTCAAATATGCTCTATCAGTCAAATCGATCCTCTACATTAGTTTTTTAATGTCTAATATTTCAGATATGCATTTCAATCATTAGATTGCAGGTTCATTGTATGTAACGGTGAACCACCAACACCAATTTTTTTTGTTTTTCTTCATCTTCTTCATCTTCCTTTAATTTCTTATTCATCATTTTCAACAACTTCAAAAAATTCAGAAAAACAAAAACTAAAATTTAACATCAAAACTCTTTAATCAAACCACTACACCATCATCATCATCTTCTTCACCCTCTCATCACTACCATTAACAACAACACCTAATACCATCATACCTATAAACCCTCGAACAACAACACATAACATTGAGTTAAAATTCTGCAGAAATCTTCAAAAATTCAAACCCAAGTACATTCCACAACAACCCATTAATCTCGCAACAGCACAAACGACAGCAGAAAATTGGTAGTTTTTTTCCTTACATTTGCTCTTACAAGATCTCGAAAGAAATTGCTATTCTTTTCGTGTTCATTGTTCTGGCCACAAGGAATTCCAATTTTAAGTTGCCATCTTTTCGAGAGAAGAAGGGTGTAGCT
>Ga0315914_1000502_pt1 | contig 49752 bp, 27 predicted proteins | sample MpolenodulesMG_FD_203920 | JGI IMG/M metagenome (GOLD analysis project Ga0315914, IMG submission 203920) | Medicago polymorpha root nodule microbial communities from Los Angeles, California, United States - elongated nodules | ecosystem: Host-associated > Plants > Roots > Nodule | place: USA...
CAATTAAACGATCCAATAGAAATCACGATATCATTTGGACACGAATGATGTTGTTGAGCAATATGTGATAATATCAATTGATAGTTAGAATCCGCAACCCAAATCCGAGAATATGTACGAGTAGGTTTATGAAGTTTACTCCCAGCATATTTATTTCTTTGTTAACTCTCGTCCCGTTTATAAATTCTTAGCTGATAGTTTATGAAACAAAATACCCGACAACCCTAGCTCAGAACGATATTGATTGTTGAACGGCTTAGAATATCGCACCAGTCCCTGTGGAGACGATAACATAAATACTTACTTTTTTTGCAACAACACTGAACCGAATTCTCGTTTTTGCAGGAACCACACAACACTGGTTATGAGTATTTGTTTGAGCTCGTTGCTGGCCTAAAACACATGATTGCAGCAAGGGTGAGTTTGTAACTCATGACATTATATATTCACTAATGATCTAAGGTTGATATATGTCAAACTCCTGTTAAGTTTTTCCTAGTTTTTTCACATATCTCTTTCGAGAGGGTAAGCTAAACCTGGTAATTTTCAATTCAGGAGAATGAGAACAGGGCTCAAGTATCAGCTTTGCGAAGTAGAGCTAGGAAACGTAAGGGTAGAGGTTACAGTCGATCAGGCACGATACAAAAACATGTGGCAAAAGGTTCATACTTTGATTAAATTACTTTGCTAACATGTATGTCCTTTATGTGTAAGTATTAGTGTATCTATGATTTTTTGCTTCAAATTAAAGAATGCTTATCTTTGCTTTCAAGAGCATGGAATAAGTTCTTTTCTCTTGTTTAGGTTTAATAAGAAATAAGACACCTATGGTACGTGCAGATTCTGTATGTTAGCCACTAGTCAAACATTACCAATTTGTGTGTGTGATAGTTCTATTAGGTGGTTGCATTTGCCATTTATTTATTTATTTATAACCTGGACCAACCAGACATGATGTGCATGTTTAAATTAAAAGGCCAATCCACCTCCTATGAAGAATATTTAATACTATTCTCCAAAACATTGGACATTGCTTCTAATTATGCAGTTTAATACTATTCTCCAAAACATTGGACATTGCTTCTAATTATGCAGGCTATTTAATTATAAAACAAAGATTTATACCAGAAAGAGAATGGTATTGCTACTATATTCATACGAGATATAGTCTAACCAATAATATTGATTGTGATCCTCCTACCATAATAGTGATTGCTTGCTACGTGCACCATACACCTCTTTGGAAATGTCTTTGGTGGTTGTATTTACCTTGTTGACTTGATCCTTCATTACACCATTATACCACTTGTCTTCATGAATGAGACATCAATTTTTCATTTAGAAAATATCTTTGCCGATAAATAAATGATGCTACATAGCAATTGATTATTTGAAAACTCGGTATACAACTCAAGAACGGACTAATCTGCGAGTCTTTAAATTTGGGATCAAACTTGCACTATCGAGCCAACCTCTAAGTTTAGTCAATTTCCTTTTTAATTGAAATATATATTTCTTTTTTGTCAAGTAGCCTAGTGACTAGAGAAATTCACCTTAAAGATGAATACATAAGGTGTTCGGGGTTCGAACTCTAGTCCCTGCACATATTGTGCATTATCCCTTACCAAACGAGTTACGCTAATGGGACAATTGAAATATATATTTCTAAACATGTATTGAGTGTAAAATTTAGGTGATTAATTTCCACTATGAAATATATTAACACCCAATAAAATCAGGGTATCAACAATGATTATACTAAAAACTAATTTACAAAAGCAGTGATTTTATATATATTTTTTAAAACCCACCGGTAAAAACTTTTCCTAGGGGCATAGAGTGACATTTTGTTTACAACATATGGGTCCTTGTGAAGAAAAAGTGTGTGCATTGAAAGCTTGTAAAGGCTATTTACCTTGAGTGCTGGCTAGTAGTTGTGTAGACTTGTCAAAAAAATTTCTCTTTTGAGGGGAAGTAGACTTGTCAAATTAATAATTTGATTTAATTATTCCCCCTCCGGTCTTAAATATAAGAAAAGATTCATTTTTTAAGTTCATTGAGTAGTTAATGTATCTGATCTACATTGTAAAGCAGATACATTAATTATTTAATGAACCTACAAAATAAATCTTTTCTTATATTTGAGACTGGAGGGAGTATATTTTAGCACCGTCTAGATTTTGAAAACTTGTTGTGTTATAAATCTAAAGCAAGCCCTAGTTCCGGAATCAGAGGAAGAAGTGAAACTATTCAATTTTTAAGTGAAATAACTCATAAACTTTATTTCATGATTCTTTAAAATGGTTATTAGCATTTTTTATCTCTAACTTTTACACCATTAAATAATTGATTTTAGAGATATGAAATTGATTTTGACTAAGGTAAAATGAACTTTTCTTAATAATTTATTTTAATTTCAGGATGACTTTTGTCTCTTAATATACTTTTCATCCTCAAATTTGTTTATTCAATTCACTTTTATATAAATAAATGTATTTAAATATAAATAATTTTACATTCAACTTACTTTTAATATACCTAAAAAAAACTTACTTTCAATAAGAATCAATTTATTGAAAATTATTTTTTATCAAAACATGTTTAATTTTACTAATAAAAAAACTTACTAATTTTGGAGTTCAATTTTACTAGATAAACCATGTTTATGACTTCATAAAGTAACTTGTATTGTTGGAAATATTCATGATAATAGAAATATCAATATCAATCAATGATCACTGAACACACATATAAGCTAATTAGTAAGTTACATTACTAAATACTTAGTGATTAATTATATCTCAACATAACATATTAACATCCATAATTGACACGTTACAAATTTAATCACCGTTCCTTGTTCATCATTTTCCTATATTTTCTCTTTTTCATCAATCTTTCTATATTTTCTCTAGATTACAATTAATTAATTAATCTATAATCTATTATCTATTTTTCACTAGATTAATTTAAGCACTTTTCATTTCACATACACCGTTAGAACCGGTCCATCTATCATATCATCTCATCTCATCTATCCAATTTCAATTTCAATTTTCTTTCTTCATTTTCAGCGCGTTATTCCTTTTTTCCCCTTTCTTCATTTTTAGGGTTTTTCTTTTCAAATTTCAATTCAATTTCAATCGCAACGACGTCGTTTCAAGATGATGCCCCCGGGCCTCGTTTCCAATCTTCAAGAAGCACTTCTCAACAGAAAAATCACACCTTCACAACAAGATGAATCAAACGACACCGTTTCTTCAACCAACGATGATAACCCTAATCCCAACCCTATCGAATTCGACGAATCCAAACCTATTATCCTTCTCACAAACAGTGATGGAGTTGAATCACCAGGTCTCACACACCTAGTTGAAGCTCTCGTTCTTCAAAACCTTTACAATGTCCATGTTTGCGTTCCTCAATCGTGCGTTCTTTTTTTAATCTATCTTAGAAATGAAACAAATTTTCGATTTTTTTTGTTGTTATTGAATAATGTTGAATGTGTTTGTAATTTTTGTTAGTTGCTGAAATGGTGTTGCTTTAGGGATAAATCTGTTTCTGGTCATTCTGTTACGATTCGAGAAACCGTGGAAGCTTGTTCTGCTCAAGTTAATGGTGCCACTGCTTTTGAGATTTCAGGTATTAACTTCATTCAATTCTGTTTCTAAATCTGATTTTTTTGTTTTTTCGGGCGTGCTTATGAATTTTTTTGATATTAATAATGTAACATAGTTATATGAATTTGTTAATGTTTTCTAATTTAGTTTTTTTATAATAATTCAGGGACTCCTGTGGATTGTGTTTCATTGGCTTTATCTGGGGCCTTGTTTTCGTGGTCAAAGCCTGTTTTGGTTAGCATTTATTATCGTTTTATAGCTTACACCTGCAAATTCATTGTGTGTTTGGCTCTGCGGTGACAAAGATTGAGTTTGATTTGAATGAATTGATCCTGTAAAATTGATTCTGCCTGAAAATAAGTTGAAGGTAAAATGATTTATGTTTGGATACATTTGTGGGAAAGCAAGTCAAACAATGATTGAGTCTAAAAATCTGTTCTAGAATAAAAAACTCCAAATTATAGCTTCAAGTTAGAATTAATTTTGAAGGCATAATCAATTATACTCGAGAGCAATCAAACATGTCAAAATCAATTCTACACCTCTAGAATCAATTTTGGCCACCCCAGAAGTTAAACCAAACTAATAGTGCTGTGATATAGTAATCATGATGTGATTTGAATTTCAGGTTATTAGTGGGATTAATCGGGGATCAAGCTGCGGTCATCACATGTAAGTTGCTAACTTATGGTTAGGGAGAAGTTATATAAATCTGAGTTCTGAAATTGGACTAAAACACATTTTCCATTTTCTGTCTTAGTAATATTCTATATGTATTGTTTTTGTTTCAAGATTTGTATCTATTGTCCATAATTTGCAGCCTTGTTATAGAGATTTGTGTTTATGCCATGCTTTAAAATGCTCCAGGTTCTACTCGGGGGTTGTTGCTGGAGCTAGGGAGGCATTATTATGCGGCGTACCATCATTATCAATATCATTAAACTGGTAAGTTGGTGATTCTATACATCTGGTTTTAACTATGCTTTCATTAGAGATTATGAATTGGTATCATATATCATGTTATAGGAAGAAGGGTGAAAGTCAAGAAACTGATTTCAAGGATGCAGTTGAAGTCTGTTTACCGTTGATAAATGCAGCTATCAGGGATGCTGAAAAGGAAACATTTCCCAAAAATTGCTTTCTGAATATTGAAATTCCCAGATCACCTTTGAGCAACAAGGTCTGTAAATTTTGTTATATAATAATTTGATTGTTTTTTTCCCCCCATATGTTTTACTGCATTGTGCAAATGCTCTAGTCTTCTAGGTTTTCTTTCATATATTGTACAAAATCTGGTATTCTAGGGCATTTGGCTAATTGATTCTAATGATCAAATTATTTCATAGTTTTTTTTCTTTCTCGCATGCTGTTTACACTGATGCAGTGTATCCTTTTATTGACAGGGCTTCAAATTGACCAAGCAAAGTATGTGGAGATCCACTCCAAACTGGTTAGCTGTTTCAAATAGCCGCTATCCAACTGGTCATTTTTTGGCCAATCCACAAGGTGGCCTAGGTCTTCAGTTTGCACAGCTTGGCCGAGATGCCTCTGCAGCTGTAAGTATCCTACATTACATACAAACATGTGTTATGTTGATATTTTCTGTCTATTCTTAGGTGTGATTTTAATGTGTTTAATCTATTGATGCTGATACTTGAATCCATGTTTTGTTCAGGGCGCAGCTCGTCGGTTGGCTACACAGAAAAAGAATTTGGAGATTATTGAATCAACTGGAGCTGCAGGAAAACCTGATACCAATAAAGTGAAGAAATACTTCAGACTAGAGGTAAATAGGAGGAGGAGGAGGATGAGGAGGGGGATCTTGATTAGAATTGAATTTGGTTTGTACAAATCTTGTTAATGTTGAAGTTAATCTGTTTTCAATGCTGAGTACAGAAGATAACAATTTGTGGAGAATAGATTATCATAGAAGTTATCTTCATACTTGAGAAGCTTTATTTAAGTTTTAACCATGAGTTATACGGTTCTTTGCATTTTAGATTATTAATCTGTTCCCTTCAAACAACATCATGTGTTATATTTATATTTCAAATAAGCAACATCAAATTATTTGTACAAGTGAACTTAGCTATAATCTACTTGTACCTTCAGTTTTTGGACAAGCAGCAGGAAGAAATAGACGATGATGATCTGGATTACAGAGCACTTGAAAGTGGATATGTAAGTTTGAGCAATAAATTATTTTTTCAATTGATATTATTATATTTAACTATATTGTATATTCTTGATACTAATATCTTTATGGGCTGTCATACATTTACCAATTTCGCCCCCATCTCATTCTGACGGATTCATGCTTGTGCTTTGGAGAAACAGGTTGCAGTGACTCCGGTATCTCTTTCTCCTCATATTGAGAGCGATATTCAAACGACAACTTCTGATTGGATTTCTGCTGTGATTCCTGGTGGACAGTAAATTAAAAATTCAGTGTGATTGTGTTATGTGTACATCAGAGATTTATGATAATTCTTTATTTTCATTTTTCTTCCTTAAAGCAAAGATGGAGCAGAAGTGGTAGTCACTCACACCAATTCAATAGTTGATTTCAATTTGTACTCTTTTTTACATTTTTCTTTGGTTTCCTTCTTCATTGTTTCAGTTCCTTTGGCCACTTAGCTATTTCTTGATTTGAAGCAAAAGCTTCTTGTAATTTCTTGGGCATGTTTTAGAAAAATGCCATTTGGTCTGTTTGTAATATCTATTGCTAGCAAAAAACTGGAACAACGTGTAACATTTTGTTCATTTCTTCCAGATAGTTAAACTTTGGATTGATTATTTATTGAAATGTGCTCTAATGGAAGTAAATAATTAATTAAAGATTTTCGTTGTTGAAAGAATTAATTAAATTTAAAATTGTATGCGTTACTTTAGATACTCTGTAAAAATTTAAAAGTAATCTGTATTTATGATGTTAAGTTTGTTTAAGGCTGTTCTCATTGTTAAACAAAATCAATCTGCTAAATTGCAATGACCGGCACGTAGTAGAACTACCTACTGTGTTTATGGCAAAACTGGACTACCACCAAAGGACAAGTGTAGCAAAGACATGGATGAGATGGGATGGAAATCTTTGTCGGTAGGTTGAATGAACGGAAGCATTGAATGTTCTTTAACCTCGTTGTTTGGGTTCCATTAGTACGGCTAAAACAGAAGTAGTATTTTTCGTAATCGTAGTTTGTTATGCATAAATATAAAAATCCGAAATTGTATAAATATAACGTTGATATTAGATTTAGAAAAAACTTTCCTCGAATGTTAAATGTGGTTCAAAAAGAGACGAAAGGAGTGCACAATTAGAGCATCTTTGATTGTAGGAATCAATTTGAGGTATCAACTCTCAATTTAAACCTTAACTTCTTTTCACTCAAATACACGAACAACTTAGAGTTCACAACTTATGTTTTAGTGGATGATGATGCAAAAAATTAGTATTTTGTTCTAAAGAATCATTCTTGTAAATGAATGGCTCTACATGGTGGATGCCACGGTGAATCCGTTGGCGTAATTTTTTTTCTTCCTTCCAATAAATGAATTCAAAAGAATCTAAGACTCAAATTAGATCTTTAAGGGATTCTTAGTTGATAGATTTAAGGGTACAATTGTTAAGTTTGCGATGCAAGAAACCTATGAATGCAAATTGGTAAGTAAAATGCATAAGAAAAATATATACACAAGGTGTGCGAAAAGTAATATATAAAGAAAAAAAAAAAACGTCTTGGATACATTTTGATATGATCGTTTTTAAAAGTTGTAGAGTTTGAAATTTCGAGTGACTCTGGATGTTTGTCTTTGAGCTTCTTCACGTTGGTTTTACTTTGGTTTTCGAAATAATAATACTCGAACTCTCGTGCTGATGTTAAGACATCTCAGACTCGAATACTGAACTTCGAAGTAATGATATTGTATTGTGATCAATCAAATTGGAAACGATTGATCAAAATTTGTATCTAACATAATCCCTCAAATGCAGAGAAATAAAGTAAAAGCCGTTCTTATGCCATAAGAGCATCTCCAACCTAATACTTCCAATGCAATTTTAAGTCCGAATACACATACAGCACTTATCTTTATTGTTTTCCTCCAATTGAGCGCTTACAAAAACTTTACAAGACGTTTTGTAAAAAAGAAAAGAAAAGAAAACTTTACAAGACGAGCCACATTATATCAAAATGTGAAATCCTAACTCCTAACTCATATCAGAACTTTACAAATCATAAATTTTTAGATATACTCCCAGCTTCTTCCAAAAAAATAGAATACAAAGAAAATTTTAACAAATTAAGTATAATAATATCATATCATCATATAAACATAAAATTTTAGTGGAATACAAAACCATCAAAATTGATTCAATAGTAAATACAAATAAAGATTCATAACAGATACAAAAATTACTACATATATAGAATTATAGATACATTAACTCCTAGCTCTAGGACTCTGATCCGGCCGCAAAACACCACCTCTTTACATTTCATCAATACACACACACTTTAACTCTACCAAGTTTAAGTTGCCCCATTGTAGATGCCTTTAAAAGGGGAACAAGAATTCCATTTGAAATTGTCTTCCATCTTCTTTTGGATTACGTGTTTTAATGAAAAGGGAATAGGGTGGACTTATTGAATAATTTTGGGCCTACAAAGTCTATCAAGTTGGGTCGGACTTTATGTCCAATGACATGAAATGAGAGGCTTGTGGGTCGGATTTTGTTGTTCTCTACATCAACCTTTTTTTGTCGAAATATTGTCACTTCACATGTCAATGTCAAGGACTAGCATGTTATGAATAAAATGCATGAGTCTAGCCTAGATTCTTCTCACTTTGTAACTTTGTTGTTGAATGCCTAATGGGACATAAATGTTGCTTACTTTATGTGCATGTTTTTGATTCATATCCAAATTCACATCAAAAGCAGAATTGCGCTCCTATCAACAATGCACGATGTATATTCTTCCTTTTTTTTCCACATGAATAGCAAAGATTGGCACAAGTGTTTAGAGGTAAAAAAATTCAATCTAAGCGGACTTCACGTTAACACCTATCCAAACTCATATTATGATATGATGATATGCTTTAGTATAGATATTTATTTATAGGTATATAGAGGCCTGATACACAAGAATGGGGTAAAACTTGATTTAGGTGTACAATTTAGACATAATAATAGTGTAAACTATACAAATATTTGTCTATAGGAAAAAAAACATTAAGAAAGAGCCTAATTGAATCGAAATAAATTTCACTTTCTTGATCTTTGGAAGAATGAAAGATGAACTCTAGAGTTAGTAGTGTACGAGCTAGAAAGCTGCTTTTCTGACTTCCAAAAGTTCCTAATAACACATGGAAATGTCTAAAATACCTCCAACAGTAGTTAACTACCGCTGACTTATAACTAGAAAACTGGCGGTAGTTAACTACCGTTGGTTTTTTTGGTCATTTCCATGTGTTATCAGGAACTTTCGGAAGTCAGAAAAGCAACCATCTACCAGCTAAGCTTGTAGTTTAATTTTATAGATAGATGTACAAAGATAAACTCAAAGAGTTGGTTTAATGGTAAAAGTTAAGTATTGGATCTGTATGTTGTAGGTTCAAGTCACACTAATCTTCTTGGAGGTGGTAAATATAAATTCCATTGTGGGTGCTCTTTGAATTTTAAGATTTTTTTTTTACCTTAGATGGAGGCACCATCCATAACCCTAAATTTCTTTTATAAAAATAAAATAAATTGATAAAGAATAGTAAATATTTTTATAGACAAACCTTGATTCTTTCTTGATCCTTTAATTATTACCCATTGGTCTGTACTGTAAAGGGGGTAATGAAACATGATAACACACAATCAAATCAAAGAAAGGAAGGAAGATGGGGTATCAACAAAAGAAGGAAATAAATAATCACCCTGTCATATTGATGTAGCAAAAGAGGTCAGGGTGAATAGAGATTAACTTTCATTTATTTTGTTTTATTTTATTTTATTTTATTTTCCTTCCTAACTTTCTTGCTTAATTAATTCCTGTGATGAAAAAAAGCATCTAGAGAAAAAATGTAATGATTCTCATGAAGATGGTTGGGCTGGCCCATAAGAAAAGAAAACTTTCTAAGATTCTGAGCCATGCATGGAAAATTGGAAAATTAATAGAATGCAAAATAATTCATACCCCTTCCTATCATAATAGACCAAATTAGAATGCATTTTTGCATAGTTATGGGCCCTTAAAATTATTGTAGTAACGCGGTGCCGGCTGTAAGAAAAAGAAAGATACATCTTTAATTTTGTGATCTAATCTTTCTCTTAATGATAGAAATTTACACTGATTCAAAGATAATCATCAACACTAAGATTTAGTGGGTGGTGGGTATGCATGAAATCTGCTTATGATTGAAAGGTGTTATATGTTTCCCTAAATATTTCAGAAGATTCCATATGTTATCACATTGCAATCATAATTTTGTGGAATGCTCTTTCTATGTAACAAATAATGTTGTAATGTTTTTTTTACTCTTCTTTTAGTCATTTTCTGCTTTATGATATTGACAGCAATTAGAGGAGTTTGGAATCAGAATCTATGCTTTGAAGTTTGAACAATGAATATTGTAATCGCCATTAGACTTTATTGGATTTTTATGAGATCACATGAATACCGTGCTCTTAATTATCTGCATGTGCTTAATTAACAAGATAAACATTTCTTTAGGAAATTAATTAGGTAACCTTAAACCATAAGTAAAGGAGCTAACGTAGATTGATAAGATTTGTTAACAATTTGAGTTCTAATCCCCCTGCCGATTTGAATCTCATAGCACATTTCTATGTCTTGTTTTACAAATTTCTGTGACCTAACTCATCTAAACTTTACATTAAAAAAAAATAAAAAATACATCAAGCAACTAAACACATAACACAGTGTGCTGAAAAGTTAATTAGTGCATCGGAAAAGAGGCAACGGTAGCAAGCAATCAAGCTTATAAGTTATAATATTGTTAATCATAAGTCATATTACTTGTAATACACAACAAATTGTACACAACTTTACTATATGACTTGATTAACAAATTGTTGTGTGTTACAAGTAATATAACTTGATTAACAATACTATAACTTATAAGCTAATTGGTTGCTTGCTATCATTGTCTCTTCCACGATGTACTAACTTTGGAATGATCGTGAGTTTGAACACTTTGTATCGCATAAAATAACACAATTCAATTTAAATTTTCGAGGACAAAATATTTGCTTATACAAATAACTACCTTAGATATATGCTACTCCCTCCGTCCCATAATAACCGAGCCATTTGAAACAAAAAAATGTTTCAAAATGACTGAGCCATTTCACTTTTCAATACAATATTAATTACTTTTTTCACTTTATAACTCTAATTAATACAAATTATAATCATTCATATTTGCAACTCTAAAAATAATATTTTCACTTTGCATTTATGATAGTGGAGAATGCACAAATACTTAACAAGAGCATTCCACTAGAGAAAAAATATTTTCGAGTGGGAGCCTTGTCTAAAAGAAGCTGCCATGAGACGGCAAATTACCTTAGAAAATGCCAACTTTTCCACACTTGTGAATCGTAACTATTTTTAGAGTTGCAAATATGAATGACTATAATTTGTTGACAATATAAAACTTTTTACACCGATAATGTATAAACATTAAACTCTATTAACTTTTTAAATTTTATATTATTTTTTTATTTATAAGAAGTTTACGTTGTATAAGTTATTATAAATATGGGTAAAAATAATTTATATCTCCACATTTTTCTGAGCGATTTTCAAGATAATAAAATCATATATGATAGGCACCATCAACATAATAATAACAATTTCTTGTGGCTGAAAGCCGTGCCTCTAAAAGTGTTGATTTTTACTTGGCGTCTCTTTCTTGATCAGATTCCTACTAGAGATAAACTCTTCCAACGGAGGGTCTTACTAATATCTGATCAAGGTTGTGTTGCTAATTGTGGTTTTAATGAGGACATGGAGCACTTGTTTTTTAAGTGCAACTTTTTTGGTGATTTGTGGAAGCTTGTCGCTGGTTGACTTGGTATATCAATAGTTCTTCATTGTCAGTTTTTCGACCACTTGCATCAGTTTGGTGGTCTAAGGGGTTTCTCAAAGAAGACAACGGAGTCCATGCACATCATTTGACTGTCAGTTGTTTGGACAATTTGAAAAGAAAGAAACAATTGGATTTTTCAAAGAAAAGAGGAAAACGTGCTTGCATTAGGTGAAAGGGTAAAACTTCAGTCATTTTGGTGGTTGAAATCAAAATACACTAATTTTGATTTTGATTATCAAGTGTGGCGGCGGAGTCCTTTAACCTGCTTGAACTTAGTTTTTTAGCTTGTTGTTTTTCTGTGTTTCTTTCTTCTTGTTTTTGTTTTCTTTGCGCCTTAATGGCGTTGTATAGGATTGTCTGAATTTTGTTTGTGTCTAGGCGTTTTGGAACTCCTTGTGCTAAAGCGTTTAGTGGTGTTTTTATACACACACACACACACACACACACACACACACACACATATATATATATATCATTTTGGCTTTTTCAAAAAAAATAAATATGATTCCTCAAAAAAAAAAAATCATATATGAGGCACATTGGATGAGCTAAGATTGATTTAAGATGCAAAAATACAAGAAAAAACGCCAATCTTTTGGCTGTCTAGGGTGCTACTGCTTGACGCCCTCTCGGCAAATAGAACAATAGTTAAAAGTTGTTTTCATAGTTTTTGGATTCCAACTACTATGCTTCTTTTATGTATTTGATTAAGATTAAGACGTTGTTTCATAAATTACCACTTGGCAGTAAGTGAACAAACACAACTCTTAGGGCGTGTTTGTTTTATGGATTCTAAATAGGCGATTAAGTCCATGTGTAAGGGTGGGTGCTATTGCACATGACCTCAAAATTTCTAGGTCTAAATTCTTCCAAACACATTAAATAGAAATATTTAAGGGTTCAAATTTTGATCAAACTTGAAATTCTGAACTGAATTTTATCAATTAATCTTAAATTTTGAGACATCCAAAATTTAAACAAAGCCTCCAAAATATTTAAGACCGCTTGATTAAAAATCCATGTGAAAGGAAGTAATAATTACTTCTTTGTAACGATGGAACCACATTTTTTTCCCAGAACTAGTTATGTCTTGGAAATAATTTTTTTCCCATGTTACCCGACAAATAATTAAAATAGTTTTTTGTTGGACTTAATTACGTACCTCGTAACTAAATTATAAATTATCACAACCCTTTTCTCTGAAAAAAAAATAGAGGATTTTTTTTTTAAAGAAAAATGCTTATGGCATTTCGTTGATAATAATAGAGTTGAAAACGTGGCTTTGTCTGCAAGAACAAAAGCGGCCACATTTGCTTGTCGTCGACTTAACTCCACCCCAAATTTGCAAAGTGAGAAGAGAAGTGATTCTGACATTCTGTAATGAAGTGACCGGTAACATCATTCCGAGAAGAGTTGAAAGCATAAGCTATTACTTTTGAGTCAATTACAAAGTCCACACATATTTGCCAACCATTGTATCATATAGAACTAAATTAGGCGATGCATATGTACATGATAAAAATGATTTTTATTTTGAGTTTTATTGGTATGCTCTATCAGTGTAAAATAATTATACGAGTATACCTCTTAAATTCTGTTTTTTAAATGGTTAATTGATTATTAATTTAATCACTCAAGTAGAATGAATTGATGTCGGTGTTAACTTCTTTGGCTTATTATATTCAAACCATAACTTTCAACTAATTAATCTTCTAATTTTCTTGTCTCTCTTTTCTTTCCTTTTTCCATCAAAAGATCAATGATGTTTCTCTAAAACTTTAACCAATTTATAAGCAAAAGCAAAGATCAAGTTTTCCCCGGGTAAAGCAAATGTCAAGATTTGACAGATGGACCCTTATAAAATTTGGTACAATGCAAAAGTAATTATGTAAAAGTGTGATATGTCTCGTCTTGGGACAAATGGTACCATGAACTACCTTGATAAATGGTTCATATATAGCAGACTCACATTTGAAAATTGCTCAAAATATGAATGAAGATTCACGTCCTACTTGAAAGTAGAGATTTACGGTGATCTTTGTTCTTGTGACCAAGATTTAACAACAATGAATGAAAATAATATGAGTTAAGTTTTGAGCACACCTTTATTTTCTCTTATTTTTATCAAATATTATTGACTAGGCCATCGTTTCATTTATTAAATTAAGAATGACCGTGAACTTTTACTTCTGACTAGTTTGTTGCTGTCATGTTTTATTTTTTTGAACGACAAAATTGATTAATAGCCTAGTCTATATTCAAGAAGAACATATATAGACCGGTAAATCAGAAAGAACATAACAAAAGATTGGAATAAAAAACCCTTACACCTCATATATCAAAACACCACTAAATACACCATCCAATCGATGACATGTATTTGGAATAATCGTCATTTTTGACTAGGTCAAAAGTTTTATCAAATATTATTGACTAGGTCATTGTTTCAATTGTTAAAAGAGGATTGACCGTGAAATTTTACTTTCATGTGTGTAAAACCATCTATTAAAGTGGTTCCTAGGGAAACTTTCATATCTCAAACGTAATTAATTTTTACAGGAAAAAATAAATTTTGTGCTAGAAGGAACATGTTGCCTAACCAAGTACATTATCTTATTCAAAGAAATCCCAATTTGAGAAAGTGCACTACTACTACTTGAATCACAACATAGTTCATATAAATTGGCAAGCATATGTATATATATTCTTGTTTAATTTTTGTCGATCATATGAAGATATGCTATGTACTACCAAAGCATCAATCCCTAGCCAGCAGCCTCCTAGCTACTAGCTAGTCCATCAGAGCAGAATTTGGCGTGAAGTGGAAACAAGTTGACCATGGTGTGTGTACGGATTTTTGTCTTTGTTTTGACATCATCATCCATAAATGTCAAAGAGACAGAGAGTGGAAGCAACAGAACAATGTGTCAACGTAAAGTACTGCAAAACTAAGCATATACTATACCACTATCACTACATGATTCATTCTTATACAATAAATATACAGTACTAGTACTTGACATGATGAAAAATACTAGTAATAAATAAATGATACACAAAAATACACAGTTTTAGTTTGACAAACATGTGAAAAAAAGTAGACATATTTATGGAACTTGAGCAAGCATCTCTTAATGATACAACCTCAACTAGCAAGGCTCAGGTTTGCAAATATACCCTCTTAATATTCCAAACTTCAAGAGATATGATAATTAAATGCATATGCTTTTTTTCCTCACACTTAAAATGCATGAAAATAAAAATATAGACTCTCCCACTACTCAATTATATATACACATAAATAAAAATATTCCATTAATTAAATATTAGCCAATGCATATCCATGGTGAAGATCATGATTTCCATTTAAGGAAGGATAGGTTTTGTGAGAGTAACTGGTTGATAGAATGATAGTGGTGATGAAGAAGATGTCGTTGTTGAGGATGGCAATGATGACATGATGAGAGCTTCAATGTTATACTCCATTTGATGATCATTCTTTGGTGCAGCAACAATTTGATGATGATCTTGTTTTGGACAAATTATAGCACCTTGATAGTGATCTGTATTATAACACTGATCAGCAATTTGGTTGACAACATCATGATGATGATGATCATGTTCTTGTGAAGAAGCAGAAGAAGAAAATGGGACGCCACAAACATAATTATCCTTAATGGTTTCACTTTCAAAGACTTTTTGGACAATAGGTTCAAGGTGATTCACTAAATGACTATTACTATCATAGTGCTGCTGCTGCTGCCATGTATTTGGCATATTGATAAAATTCTGATCAACAATATTATAGTTTTGGGTGGCAGCATCATTTTTGGTGGTAATTTGATGATTTTCTTGAATATTTGGATTGAGATGATGAATTAATGACCATGTATCTAATTCATAAGAAGATGGAATATTTGATGATGGAACTGTTTCAGGCAATATTGGATTATTCTGAACATGTAGGAAATTGGGATTATAATTGTTGGTATCAATATTTTTGATATCATTTTGATCAATACCTTGTAGGATTGGAGTTGGGATATTGATTGGAAGGTATAGGTGGTTATCAAAGTGATATTGATGATTGGAGTTAAGGATAGGATTGTCATTAAATAAAGGGAAGAAACTTTCAACAGAACCATTTCTAGGACAGTGAATATCAGAAAATGTGGCTAAAGAAGTGGGAACAAAATCATGTGAAAGTAGTTTCTTCTTTATGCTTGAATTCCAAAAGTTCTTCACCTCATTATCTGTTCTTCCTGGTAAATGCTTTGCTATCTGAGCCCACCTGTCCAAATCCAAACCATACTTTCTTGTTAATTAGTAAAACCTTATGGTTGATTAATATCAAAGAGAGAGCAATAATATTGTAGAAAATGAAAATAAAGATGAAGAGGTATATAGTATATACCTGTTGCCTAGAATGGTATGAAGTTCAATAATGAGAGCAGCTTCTTGTGGAGAAAAACTTCCACGTTTCAAATCAGGTCTTAAATAATTTATCCATCTCAACCTGCAACTTTTTCCACATCTCTGCAGTCCTGCAAGTTTAGGGACAGAACTCCAACAACCATGTCCATAATTAGTGATGTAGTTGATGAGTTTTTCATCTTCTTCTGGTGACCATAGTCCTCTTTTCACCTTCTGTTTGTTGCAGCAAGAGTGATGCCCCATTATTGTGTACTTCTCACTATCTTTGAATATCAAGGATGATGATGATGATGATGAGTTTTAATGGTATTGAAAAAGAATAATAGAAAGATGAAAGGTGTAGGTTGTATTATAGGTTTAGCCCTAGGTTACAAATGGTTATATAAAAATGAGAATAGAATGGTTCTGAGCAGAAAACTGAACAGAAAAAAAAAAGGTTGATAATGGAACTTTGGTGAAGTGAGAAGTGGTGAATTTAATGTGGGATGATGTACCATTGTGGACCAGTTAGGGTTTGTAGCAAAGGGCTAAAAGCTGCAGTGTCACCCTGCAACATTTGTAGGCCCTATAATGGATCTTTTTTCTTTTTAATTTCTTTCCCTCACTCTCAGATTGATCAGATGGGCTACCTTGTACACGTGTCATGCATGCAGACTTGTGGGTCCTATGCCCTAACAGATTTCAAAGAGAGAGCATGGTGAAACTGATTTGATCACAATTTGTGTGTGGATGGCTTTAACAATTTACTTCAACCGTAGAGTAAATCATCAATTTTGTTCAATGAAATTGTAAGGGTTGATTGTCATTTTAGTTTTTGAAATTGTGAAAAGTCAATCAATTTCATTTTTTTTAGCCTTTGGTTGATCAAAACGAGTTAATATGTTAAGTGTTAATGTAATATGACATATGTGTAGACACGTTTATGACATATTTTAAGGATAAAATTGGAGATTACTCTAAAATCTCTAATATTAACTATGTTTTTGTCTATATGTAAATTTTAGAAACCAAAATAATCGATCATTACAATTTTTTTGACTAAATTGATGATTTTTTGTTTAACTGCATTTAATTTTTAGACTTAGCTAGTATATGTCTTTTCTTAATTAATCACATGTGTGAGAAAAGTTATAGGCATGAATGTTTTTGTTCTTGTATTCATAAAAGTTAGATAGAGATGCACACGATATAACTTCAATAACAGAACTATGTTAGATTAGATTAAGAGTATAGATAAATAGATAGATAGATAGAAAAACTTATAAAATTACTTTTTTCTTCAACCATTGGCATTTTTTTTTTGTTGATTCAATCATTAGCTAATAATTATACGTTTGATTATTTTGATATAGAACCAACGTAATGAACATTACACTACCACTAATTGATAACCAATCTTATATGTGACTTTTAAAGTAGCTATATAAAAGTTAATCAATTTACTAATCTAACAATTATCATTGATTGACAAGGTAAAAATATTTAAACTCACCGTATATATAAATTAAACCCAATAATTAATACAAGTTGTTTTCAAAAGTTGCATATGATTGAAGGTAGTTTTCATTACTGTAAAAAAGAAAGAAAGTAGATTTTTATTCCTTAGTAGATATTACATAAGCCAATTTTTTTTTTTTTTTGGGAGAAATAAGCCAACTTAAAGATACCTATTTTATTGGATATGTAATATGTTGCATGCATGTATAAAGTTAAATATCTTGAATGAAAAGCATCCGAATTAAAGGTAGTCTTGGGGAGACAAGGGTGGCCAAGTCCTTGTATCATACATGACCAAATTAATTTTTTCTTTTCTCATAATTTTTTTCAATCAAAAGTTGCGCTCCTTCAGTATCTTGGCCCTCATCATTCATCAATATAAATAACATCTTTAAATATTTTATTTTCTTAAACCTTTTTTGATCGTCTTTATAATTTTCTTAAACTATGAATTTATTATTTAATTTATGTAAAAATAAATAAATGTTAATAAACCTAACTTTCTTAATGCATTATTATGTTTTTATAGTGTTGTACTTTTTGGTAATTATTTCATATATTTCTAAATAGCATCCTTAAAATACTAATTGAAATAACCCTTTTTTTATTTAAAAAAGAATAATTTTCGACACCATATATCTCGAGTTCAAATCCAACCTTAAATAGACATTACAAGTTTTTTTGTTGGATTCATACTTCTCTTTCTTTTTTGGCGATAATTGTAGAACACCCCTGCATATTTTTTTTTGTTTTGTGAGAATGCATTTATTAAAATGGTTAGTAATATATATTGCAACATAAATTTATGTAGAGAGGCAACGTTATCAAAACAAGCTAATAATAATTTCTTTTTCTGACAAATGTTAACAACAATTTAAAAGCAGTTCCTTTTTATTTTTTAGGTTTTAAGGACATGTCCTTAAAAAAAAAAGTATTTAAGGACATATGTGGGATGACCCAAGAAAACGGTACAAATGAACTTTAGAAAATTCTTCTAAAAAAAAACTTTAGAAAATTGCCACCAAACCTGAACACGCCGCGTTTTACTAGGAAGGATCGAACCATGAGAACGAATCTACAGGGCTCTCATCTTCTTTGGCCAGATCTTCCAACCTTTTCATAATTACAGTTCACCGCGCCCTTTAAACTGATTGAAGTGCTGGTGGCTTGTTTGCTTTCCTCTTTCGGGGAGCTGTCACAGACGATCGGACAACGTGATAGGTCAAAGGTAGTGATTATATGTTGGATTGCTTAATTATCGCATGTTCCATTTTAAGGGAAACATGATATATATCAGATTCTTTATAATAGACAAAAAAGTTTTTCTATATTTTTTACCTTTTTTTTTCTTTCTACTGGGTGCCGTAGGAAAGAAACAAGAAAAACTGTAAGGAAAATGCTAAGAAGACAAAATAGAAATAATTGATGAGTTTAATGAAAATAAATGTTAATTTTTAATGTTTCAATGTAATAAATGTATAATTTTTAAGACAAAATTTCGTTATTAGACTTTTTTTAAGGTTATGCTAACTTGTGCTTTAGGGCATATGTTAAGGGTTCCGTAAATTGTAAATATTTATTACAAAACATTAACTTTCAATATCTAAAAAAATAAATTGACACAATTTCTGAGACAAAATTTTCACTTTAAATTCGTGCCCTAATGACACAAGTTATTATTATTTTTTTAAGATTCTCATTATACTTCTTATTAAATGTCATAAAGACAATTGTTATTGTCCTCGTGAGCTTAACTCAATTGGTATGGACAATGCATAATATATGCAAGGTCAAATGTTCGAATCCCGGTCACCACAAAAAAAGACACTTGTTATCATTTCTCATTTTAGAAATGCGTGTATAAAGAAGGGAATTATAGCATCCTAACCAAATTATGCCCATTCTCATCCCTATCTTTTACTCCCTCCGTCCCACAATACATGACACAGTTGATCCTATTACGCATGCCAATACATAATTTTGAGTTTAAATATCTTGAATAATATAATAGAAAAAATTATGAAAATTTGATATTTTGAAAATACTCATTGAGACGAATCTAACAACATCTTATATGATATTATTTATTTTTGTATATTAGTAGAAAAATATGGTCAAAGTAAATTAGATCAAAATTGCACATGTTCAAATAGGTTATCTATTGCGGGACGAAGGGAGTAAATTGTATGGATACAAACACTTTTAAAGAAGACTTCGAAAGCACTCGTTAACGAGACTCTTTTTAAATTGCAGGTATAAAGAAGGGTGCTGCACTACCCTACCCAAACTATGCCTATTGCCATCCCAATCTTTTAAAGTGTTCTCACTTAAATTAAACATTTTACCGAACTGCCCGCTTAAGAACATCTCATATTGATATTACACATTAAGTGTGGGCCTATTGTGATTATTACCCCGTCAAAACTGAAAAATTAGGGCAACAAAGTTAACCAAGGTTTTCATGTTAAAGTGAAAATTATTGAGAACCTTGAAAGCAGCTAAATAATCTCATTCTCAATTGCTTTTCAAGATAATTAATGATGCTTGGGTGTACGAATCAAACTCATAGAAAAACATTCTTTGCTGCTTACTACCTAGGTGAATAAATGCTTAAGTAATGATGATTAGTCATTCTTACTCTTATTGAGACTAACCAAGTTTAATTGACAAGTGACATTATAGTGTACGAACGTTCTAAATTTATGAAAAAAAACTTGGAGGGCCATATCTTTGAGAAGAAGAAACATTGTAGTATTATGTTACTAACGTTCTAAATTTATGTAAAAACTTGGAGGGTCTTATCTTTGAGAAGAAGAAACATGCAGTATTACGTCACTCAATTTTGGAAAGTGATAGTAAATTAAAGATATTAGTAATTCCTATCAGAAAGAAGAAAAACAGTGATGCGATTTAAGCAAGACAACTTATCACCAGTGACGGATCCAGAAAAAAAAAAACTCGGGTGGACCATTAAAATTAATTATAATATATAACCACAAATTAAAGTGGTAATAAACATTAAGTACGAAGTTGAAATGATGGAGTTTGACTAAAAAGTTAGGGTGGATACTTAAAATATTACGTATTTAACAACTACTATAAGTTATGAAACATTTTTTGTATATTACGACTGTTAACGGAGAGAATTTTCAGTTGACATGACAATATGTCAAATATAAGCATTACAAAAATCACGTATTCCACTTTAGAAACTACGGAAAACTATAACCGTTGAAAAATTGTTTAAAGACTCGCAAAATAGACTTATAATTGAATTATTTCAATTTTTCGGGTGGACCACTACATCACTTTGCGGGAATTTGGATCAACCGAAACCTAAAACCGACACAAAATTGTATAAAATCTCGCAAAGTAGATCTATAATCATTAATTTTTTAATTTTTTCGGGTGTGTCGTGGCCCACCCTAGCCCATGAAGGGCTCCGTCACTACTTATCACGAAAAAAATAAAAATAAAAATGGCTATGCTCAAACATCCTTGGACACTCATATAACTCATATACAAGTAAAAATGAACAAATGAAGAATTAAGCAAGCATGCATCTATTGATTTTTATGAAAATTCAGACCATAGTATATAATTGTTGCACAACGCATAAGTGATTATTTAGATCGTCTAAATTCTATGAAAATATTGACTATAGTATATAATGCATAAGTGATTAATTAGCTTGTCCAAATTCTAACTTTTCTATTCCACCAGGCAAGCCTTTTAAACAAGTAATATGATACATGCTCAGTCGTAGTTTCAATTATTTAGATTTAGTACATGTTGGTTGTGAAGCTAATCAAGCGATCCATTATTTAGCAAAGTTTGCTATTTATTCTCTAACTGATTTTGTAAGGATGGAAGAGATTCCTCATTGTATTGCAGTTGTAGTGACACTTGATGTATTGCCATCTTTTGATTAATACAATTAGTTATTTCAAATTATTATTTTTACTTATTGATAATTATATCTTTATTTTGACACTTTAATTTATACATTGATATTTTTCTTATATATAATCATTTATAGTATATAAGTTTGTCTTTATTAATCAAAATTTATGGACCCGCGTCTCTATTTGCGAGGAGGAATAATAGTTATGTGCATTTTTTTAGATGCTTTATTTATTTATTTTTATATTTAAAATACACTTTTGGTTGTTAAAACAAACGAGAAAATTATAAATGTAAAGAAATCATCGTAGTTATGAATATTTAAGTGAACAAAGTAAAAAAAAACGCCCAAATTTCTTGCCAAAATGAAAACTACGTTTAAACTTGCTATTTTGCATATTCATTTTGTTTGGATAACGGATGAAAAGCAGCTTTGCAAAAGTATATGCTTTTACACGATTCCATCTAAAGCAGTGCTAAAAAAAATGGTTTGAATAATCCTTTTTGGTTGGATGATCTTAATTATGAAATAAAACTTATAAAAATACTACTCTCTCCTTCCCATTTTATACAAATACTCTACATAAAAACACAGGTATCATGAAAATTTGCTAGAGTAATAAATTTGTTTGAAATGTGTGACTTACTAAATTACCCTTTGTATATAATTGTATTTAAAGTTGCTTTTCATATTTCAAGATAGCACAGCCGCGACAAGAAGGAAATGTGAAATGGATCAAACCAATTGAAGGAAGATTTAAGTGCAATATTGATGTTTCTTTCTCACAGCTTTCTAATAGAGTGGGAATAGGAGTTTGTATAAGGGATGATACAAACACTTTTGTTTTGGCAAAAACTGAATGGTTTACTCCAATCTGTGAGGTACATGTTGGCGAAGCTCTTGGATTGTTATCAGCTATGGAATGAGTTCATCAATTACACTTGGGACCTATCAATTTTGAGTTTGATGCCAAAAAAGTGGTGGATAGTTTTTCATCTGCACGTCAGGATGTTACAGAATTTGGGATGATTATCCATAATTGTAAAATTATCTTTGAACAATATTATGTCAACTTTAGTGTTGAGTTTGTAAGGAGACAAACAAATGAGGCAACCCATAGATTAGCTAAGGAGGCCACATCTTTAGCTAGTTTTCAGATTTTGGTAGAAATACCAGATTGTATTGGACAAATTTTAAGTAATGAAATGATATAAGCTTCTTTCCTTCAAAAAAATATTTCAAGATAAATTGATATTAGTAATGAGTAGTAAATACTTGACCTAATCATTTATAGTGAGTCTTATGCTCCATCCGTTCCAAATCATATGACATTTTGAACATTTTATCATTTGTAGTGAGTCTTATACTCCATCCGTTCCAAATCATATGACATTTTGAACATTTTATACATGTTAAGAAATGTAGTTGATTTTGTATGAGAAAAAGATATTATAAGTTGTTTTACAAAATTGTTTTTAATAAATGATATGTGAGAGATAAATGAAAGGATTGAAAGAAGAGATAGTAATAAATAGTAATGTTATAATAGAAAAAGTAACGTTAATGTTTTATGGGTTAATTAAGTAAATGGTCCCTATAAATATTTAGAATTTTGTTTTTAGTCTTAAAAAAATAAAATCACACTTTTTAGTCCCTATAAAATTTTGCATTAGCATTTTTAGTCTCTATAAAATTTTTCCATCAGCATTTTTAGTCTCTGTCAAAAAATTTCATCAACATTTTTGGTCCCTAAAATGCTTAAGGAAAATGTAACAGGGACTAAAAATTGTGATTTTATTTTGTAGGGACTAAAAACAAAATTGTGAATATTTATAGGGATTAAAAACTTAATTAACCCATGTTTTATTGGTATTGTAAAACAACATATAATTTTGGATAATTTTTTTTCTTCAAAAACGATATATAATTTGAAACTGATAGAGTATTTAAGAACAATCATATTTTTGTAAGTGATCTTAATTAAGGATGGATGGAGAATGAATTTTTGTCGATAAAAAGTGAAGATACTATGAAGTTTTTGTTAGCTGGTGAAATTTGGATGCTAGCCATGAACTCGATAGTTAACGACATACTTATCGTTTTGTGTTGACCTTGGCTAAAGCAAGAGTGCTTTTACAATTGGAATGCGGTTGGAATTTTGCTTTTTATAAAAGTAATCATAGACAAAATCTAGTCGTTTTTTTTTTTTTACAATCTTAAGAAAATTAGTTTTTTTTTTGAAAGAATCTTAAGAAAATTAGTTAATCACATTTTAATTTACCAAAAAATGTAATTGAACATTCAAATGAAGGTCAATTTAAAATTAGTTAATCACATTTTATTAAATATTGACTGGTGGCGGCATCCTTTAACTTGTATGGGTGTCGTGGAGTAGCTTCTATTCATCTATGTAGCTGTGTTTTATTTGGCAACAAATACTGAATATGTATTTCTTTTGAGGAGCGTTTCTTTTAGCACACTTTGTGTAAGATGAATCGTTATTGGTGATTATTAATTTCATTTTGGGTTCTTAAAAAAAAGATTAAATTGAGAAATATCAATATAATACTAATGTTATATCATGCCTTTTATCTTGACTACCAAACGAGTTTTAAACGGCTTATTGAAAGGAAAGTTTTAAACAACATATGAATAGGTTGCTCAAAGGATGTCATGCTATGAATACGTCCTAAAGCCACACCCAAGCAGGTGTGAAGATCTATCAAAACAATATGATGAAGATCACATTATTATCTATTGACAACCGTCACACAAGGCAGTAGCCTAATTGGGGTTTTCATCCGATAATCCGGAATCCTTCTCCTATAAATGCTAACTTATAGCTAAGTTAAATATAAATTTTGTAAACCCTAAAATCACACACATACGACCCTTAACTGACTTGATCATCATAGTAATTGTAGATGCATTACCCCCTTCATGAAGCAACCATCATCCTCACCCATCTCTCAGGTCCACCTAACAAGACATTTTTGTTGTTAATATTTGAGATCAGTGAGAGAATATTTCAATGTTCTTGTGACTTGAAATAAAATGTATAAAAATATAAACAATTTTATTGTTTAACTCATGTTCTAATGTACATAAATATGTATGTAAATACAAAATTAGACTTGTAGGTTTGAATTTTTTATTTATATTGTTTAACCACTTTTACATAAATATGTATGAATATAATATAATTTTATATTCAATTTACTTTGAATCAAAAATCAATTAAATTAAAATCAGTTTTTGCTTACTAGAACCAATCACACGCGTCCCATTGGTTCTTTTGGTGTAAACCATGTATAATCTGTGTGTAACTGCGGATATTAATCCATTGAATCAAATAAGACTGTAAGAAGTTGTAAACCCTCATTCAAAAGATTTAACATTGTTTCATTCTCAAAGTTAGATTCAAACCCAAAATATATGATTAAGCGGAAAAAAGTTTATTAATCATTAGCATCGCATTCAACTGCTTGAGAGTACATTCCATTGGTTTTAGAGAAGAGAAACAAAAGAACAAAAATAGGAGGGACAAAATTAAACACATTTTAGACTACTTTTCTAACTTGAAAGTTATACCGCGTAACTTTTAGAGGAAGTTTTCAAATTTTCTTGAGTTTATACTTTTGGAATTTAGATGTAACCACAACAAATTCATCTTCACTAACAATATTCTTAGCTGATACAGCATATTGTTCTTTTCCAATTCGTTCTTATTCATACTTTCAAAAAACATGGAAATAATTTTCATATCTTCATTAAAGTTTAGATTTGAATTTGAATTAACTACATGAAATTCGGAATTAGCATCAAAGTAACTAATTTCACAGATTTGGTCACAACACTTACATCACCTATCTTCGAAATCGTGGTTGGGTCTAAGACAACTCAACAAAACAGGCATGTGGAAACCTAATAGTAGGTGGTCCAATGAATTGATACTATCTTATCTTAAAAAGCGTGGTTGAACGTAATACAACCTCACAAAACCGGCTTGTGAGGTGATGATTGCCCCCACTTATAAACACATTGTCGAACCATCTCTATCCAATGTGAGACTCTTAACTACCTGCATTAGACATATTATTTTCTTATGATCTACCTATTAACTTCAGAAAAGTAATCATTCAGCAACATTAAATTTATTACAAGTTCATCTAATTATAGTTATGCATAGTAAGTATACTAAAGAGAGTAGTTCTTTTAGAACTAATTACAAACTGACAACAAGGTGTGGCAACTTGGAGTTCCTTGTATTTTGTTGGTTAAGAGAGGAAAAGTATGAGCATGGCAAGGTTATGATGAAAGAAAAAGAGCTATAGTTAAAACAAAGATTCCTAATTAATAGCTGCACATGCAACATTTAATACCACCGGCCTCTTTTGCTTTATTTGTTGAGCCATCAAAGGACTCTTATCATCAGAATCTTTTGTTTTTCTTCCAAAATTATAGAGATATGAAAACAAGTACATGAAAGAATGCTATGTAATTCTTTGTCCTCTCCTGATTCCTGATTGGTTTTGGTATGTGTCCTTTTCAGTCAAATGCTAGTTCTTTTGATTTTCTGCTTATTTTCTTCATCTCTTTTTCCCTTCTTGAGAGGGTGAGGAATTCATCATACAAGGAAAGGAATCAATGTACATTGTACCTTGAGTTACAATGAGAACCCAAATAAAGAATGGCATCTTGCTCACCTAAAACTTATCTTCAAATCTCTTGTGCTATATGTATGCTACCGTGGTAAATAACAAGAATTAATTTTGTATACTTCAAACGGAAAAATTATAATTCTCAAACTTAAAATTGAAAGTGAACTTCCTAAAAATGATCAAGAGATAAACTTAAATGTTGAAAATGCCTTAAAAACGCAGTTTCTAAAGTCGTTGTGCCCATGTGTCTTTGTCCCATGTGTGGGGTCGCACAACCACGACTTGTTCTTTAAGAAGGCGTTTTCAACATAGTTTTAGTGTGGAAAAAGTGGGAATTCTAGGGTTACAAAAGAGGGATTTTTAGGGTTAAAAGTTGAGAGCTTTTGGGAAAAGTCTAGGGTTGAGAAGGAAAAATCATTGGGGAAAAATCATCGAGTCTCTTGGTCACGGTAAGCGATTCAGAAGGAAAAAAAACGTAGAAATTAGGGTTTTGTTCTTGTAAAAAACTTATTTCTTGTATCACTGTGTTTTTTCTGTATTCTCCTTTATCTTATTGTATGTGATCACTTTGGTCGATTGCCGCTAAATTTGCTCTATACATCAAAGAATTGACGTGGGTTTTGATCTGAATTTACAACAATAAATAAATGATTCGGATTCTCTACAAGACAAGTTTAGTTCAACCCAATATCGAGATATTGGCCGTTTGAAATTTAAATATTTAAACCTAAAATTTAGATGAATCAACTATAATCCAATTTCTTGAGAGAGAAATTTTACTTTCCATTATTGTTCTAAACTTAGAGGATTTATATGCGCACTTGCGTGCAAAACATTTTTAATCTATTTATTAAAAAAAATACTCCATTATAGATTTACAGGAAATTCTACGAATATTGAAACATTACAACCACCAATATAAGAAAAAGACAAGCTATGAGATTTCTTAATTGGAACTAACATGTTTGTTTTAGATTTTGGTCAAATTTATGTTAAGTGTTCAAATTGACTTGACTCTTTAATAAATGAAGATTAGCCACAATCAATCATCTCTATGCCTCTATGCTTTTGTATTTTTTTGACAAAACAATTGTAACTATGAAATCAATCTAACCATAGTGAAATAGTTGACTTGTCTTCACAAAATCGGTTTATGAGATGAGGATAAACTTCACTTAAAAATACTTATTTAATCAATCTCTCAACCGATATGCATAGTAGTGAGTACATTGAATCTAAATTCATCACCAATATGTAAAACTAAATTACTACATTGATCTTTACGACACTTTGTATACATCGTATCATGGTTATATATGATCACGGCCAGACCAATGCAAAGTTGCAAGCAAATAGGAAAGTAAATGAAAATAACATAGCTAGCTTACATTGTTTATAAAGCAAAGAGACAAGATTAAAACTGCCCCACATAAAATAAAAGAGATGTCCAAGAAAATACTAATGGCCCTTCTAAAAGGCCCCACTGCCCCTATCCTACTTGGTCTTCCTTCTACTCATAGCAAGCCCCCATGAAAGGAAGGTTTCACACTTACTCCAAATTGAAAAAAGCATCTCATACTCACCTTTACTTTCCTTCACTTCAAAATCCCATCAAATTACATTCAAATTTTTTGTTTACAACTTTAGGTGGCATCCTGATTTCTTGCCATTGTCAGCGCATATGCTTACGTGGGAAGGGAAGCCTATTAACTGAATAGCACCCTCGTCTTGATCAAGTAGGCCATGCAGTGTATATAGAGAGAAAAGTCAAATTAAACTTTAATGTAGTAATAACTTGAGATACTCTCGAAAGCCTTATCAAAATGATACTACTATAACTATTTAATGTCTATGGTTCTGAAATTGACCTATGAACCATTTTATGACATTATTTGGTTCATATATTTTGAACTTTTCAAATTTAGTTAGTTTTTGAAACTGTAGTGATCGATTAGTTTGATATCTCAAATTAAAGAAATTAATCAATTCATTCTTAAAGATTATTGAAAATGAAAATACTATTTCACACTTATTTTGCAGGACACTTTAAAAATTAAGTGTGCACGTGTTTGGTTCTACAGGTAATAAAAATAAATTTTAAAAGAACTGATTCGGTGAAATAGATTCTGATCAAAAGTGAGTTGAATGTATATGTTTAGTGCCAAATTGTTTGACAACTTGGTCATTTAAAGCACTTTCACGATTTGGGATGAAGTTGTGTTTAATACCCAATATTTTATGATCCTAAGAGACCAACTACATTTGTGTTTGGCAAAATGACCAAAATAAAATCGATCGATTATTGTCGTGATGGGCCGAAGAAATATGCTACCCTTCTGTTATATGATCTAGAGAAATAAAGCCCATAAAGAACCCCTCATTTCTTATATAAAGAGCATGATTTTCCCTAATTTAAGTATCTCTCATCTTCCTAGTCTGGTACTATTCTACTATATTATACCTAGATTGAATTTTGCATCCAAAAGTGAAAGCTAATCAATTCGAAAAAATATAAATATTTCAAAATCAATTATACACATCTGCAATTAGTTTTGCCTTTATTAAATGTGAAACCAAACATACATTAAATTAAAAGACTTATGAGAACTATAATAATGAGCTCGAAGATATTCAATTTCATAGATATCATAATTTTTTTTATTAATTTTAGATTTTAAATTGTTCTAACCTTACAATTTTATAGATTAAATTTATTGATGTATTTGTATTACACCAAGAGGAGAAATACACATCATCACTATCTACGGTTAATTAGTTAGAATAACTACCATAGTAGTTTACTGAGCTTACTTATCAAGTCATTAATAGTTAGTTAAAAATTAATTGGTTAGATATCAAACTATGTTTACCTACATACTAGTGTATGATAAGGTACTATGATATGCTTACTTCTTGTTTTTTTGTTGTTGACAAATATGATATGCTTACTATAAGTAAGCTTTGTACTCAAATTACGAGAAATGAGTTCATTGTTAATTTCTCTCTCATAATAATTTGTTTCCATCAGAATAAACTTAACGAGTTTAATAATGTACAAAACTTCAAAGGTGGGTAGTAAATAACATTATAACATCCTTTAAAAAAAAAAATAACATTATAAGTTATAACACGTCCTTTATGCTAAAGCACGAGTGGCTGGTACTGGACCATATACATGTTGCATCAGTACATAACAACATTATTAATCATTCTTTTTAAAAAAAGATTACTATTAATTATTAATTTGGATCACGTGCTTTTTCTTAAGTGGCGATAAGAAATGTCTTTAATAAAGCTTACTCTCAAATCTTGAATTGATATTTTTTGCATTCTTTGTGTATACTGATGGTACATAATAGACAATAGAGAAGGGTACAAAAGCATGCATGATTGAGCCATTGAAGCAGCAAAAAAACAGACGTTGTTTTTTATTTTTGGGTCCACAACTATTCATAATAGATCCGAAGGATTAATTAAATAAATTTCTGATCTCTATAAATGTTTTAAATTTCATTTTTATTTCCTATAAAAAAATTCAGTGAATTTCGAACATTCATAATTTTGAACTCTTGTATATCATTTATATTTTTAAACATTTTCTTTAAGAGAGATGTTTAGAATATAAATGAACTCATCATAAATGTTTATTTAAATCCAGTCAACTCTTTTGTTGAAGCTCAATGGTGAGTAGTTAGTCCACATCAACTATAAATGAATGATATTTTCGATGCCTTTAAATTTTGATCAAAGATGTAGTGTTTAAATCTAATATTTTTTTTACCTTATTATGACGATGATCCTCTAGAGATTTAGGCTTTCTTCGCGAGAGTCTTAGGTTGGCTTGGTGAAAGAGTGTGAGTGAATCCAAGAATAGTTGATGACGTGGAAAACTCTTCACTTATGAGACCATATGAATGGAAAGTTTTGGGTTGAGTGTAGTCTCATAATCTCTTGATGGTCCTAATATGATTATTATCATGTTGTTGCTTAGGCCCCGCAAACTCTCCAACAAGCATATTATACACACACAAATATATTAGGATAAGTCCAACTCATGTATTTTTTTTATAAATATATGGGTTATCTAGGTTTTTAGTCATTATAAATATATGAAATTTTTTTATAGACCTTCCAAACAATTTCTTCAAACAATGGTTCTAGCAACATTTTTTTATCCTTGTTATTAAGGCAAACTCATGTGTTTCTATAATGTATAGAAACTATTTGAAGGACCATTGTTTGAAGATTTTTTTTAGAAGAATTTAAAGTGAAATTTGAATTATTTATAAGGACCAAAATCTTATTATTATTTTATTTTGATCAAGTAGCCTAGTAGCAACAAATTTACCTCTTAAGGTAAAATAAGTGGGGTATTTGGGGTTCAAACCTCGACCTATACATATATTATACAATGTCCTTGTCAACTGAGCTAAACTCATGAGGACGAACCAAAATCTTATGTAACTCTAAATATAAAAGAAAATTGCTTTCTCCCTTTCATTTTTGCTCATTCTCTTAATTCAACATGAGTTAAACCACGTTCGACATTTTTCAGCGTGAATTAATGGCTCAATGACAGAAGGAAAGGTAGAGAAAATAGAGAAACTCTCTAATATTCTCAAAGAAAAGTTGTTATTATTTGAATGTTTCAATGCTTGAATTCTTGAATGCCTAGACACTTGGTGGTGAACCCTATTATACTACTCTAGTAAGGCTCCACATAGAAAGATCTAGAAATATTTAATGCTACTACTTAATTACAAGAACCATCTAGAGATACCAATATCTAGTTCATGTAGCTAGAAAATTCTAGAGATATTAAGATGCTCCGTAGTATTCTTGAAAGTTCTAAAATATTCTCCACGTCTTGAAAGTTCTATAATGTTCTATATCATTAAATTTGACATAGCAGGTCATGATACCTCAGAGTTGAGTTTGGGCAAAAAAATCAACGGAAAATGAGTTTTCAAGTGAATAAGGAGTTGCTTTCTCAAAACTTCACTTTGCGTCCATATCGTAAATCTAACACTAGGGGCCGAAAGGTTACAGAAAATTGTAACATATCGTAAATCATTATTACTTGAACAAATGCACTCATGATTATGAAGGTAGGTGAATTAGAAGAAGTGTTTTCTATCATTAGTGTTTTCAGATACTAAGTCATGATTATGAAGGTGATTAGGTGAATTAGAAGAAGTGTTTTCTATCATTAGTGTTTTCAGATACTAAGTCATGATTATGAAGGTGATTAGGTGAATTAGAAGAAGTGTTTTCTATCATTAATGTTTTCAGATACCAAGTCATGATTGTGAAGGTGATTAGGTGAATTAGAAGAAGTGTTTTCTATCATTAGTGTTTTCAGATACTAAGTTCAATTTAACAAAGCTACCAAGTACTGAATTTTTTGCCCATCAGAGTCAAAATTTAATACCAAAAAAAAAGGTAGATATCGCATAACTTCGCATATTAATACCAATACCAAGGGGAAACTGATTTGTTAATATCAAGAAGAAATCTTAACTCAGCTTTGTAACTGAATTCTTAGACAATGCAAACAAGGAGGAACCAAGCCTGCATGCACAAATTCGGCCAAGCTTTCATTGGTCGCCGAGTTATAACTAAAGCTCACAGGAAATATGTAACTTACCACATTGAGCATCTATCTATCTTTTACTTATATTGGAAGTAACAAAAGAGCACACATATTTTCAGAAAATGAGTAATATAGTCTCATCTTAGGCCGATACTTCTTAGTTCTTACGCAAAATTTAAACATAGTTCAAACGTAATGTCAAGATTAATCCAAAGCTATGTCTGTGGAGATTACAGGATAAAGAACAATAAAAAACAGCTATTGTGCACTATTTAAAAGTAAAACACACAATATAAATTAATGTAGCGCAATAGTTTGCTATTTCATTCCTCACATTAAACTTTTATCTACACTAAAAGTTAGCCACTTTCTCATAAATGGCGCCGCTGTATTGATTGAGTGACAGTGTAGAATTTGTGACTACATCAAAACCAAATCAGTTCATCTCACTGTGTCAAGATGACAATGGACAACAAGCTGTTGAACTCAATGAAAGTAGACACATCATGCTGAAACTGTTAAGAGAAATTCTCTATCTCCTGCCATATCGTTTTTGATTATAACTTGCCCTTAGAGGTGTTGCACAACGATCCTTCCATAAATTAACTGAAGGGTCAGAACCAGAACTGTTTATACTATTATCTCCATTCAGAAAAGTTGTACTTGTGTTATGAGACATACAATCATCCATTACGAGTCTCTTCGAACTCTGCGAAGAAGACCTGTAAGTTTTGAGCTTAGCCTTAGTTGATTCTGTCAAATTCATGTAGCTAGGTAGGTGAGCATCTTTTTCCTCTGTTGCTTCTGGCATAGATGGAGATCCAGATGTACATGAAGTTGATAAAATGCTATCATCATTCATGTATTCGGAGCTTAAAGTCGAAGATGATGGAGTTTGCTGACAGATTTTAAGAGCTGAAATCCTAGTTGTCACACCATTCCTTCTAGATTGAAAAGTAGGAACAAGTTCTTCACTCTTCCTGCTTGAGATTGGACTATCCCATGGACATGGTTTGTTTGCCATCCAGCGCTCTAACAAACTATTTCCTAAGCTCTTGTTGTCAAGGTTGTGATGATGCTTGAAAAGAGACACTGATTTTGTGGATTTTGAGTTTGGACTAGCACTTATTCTTGACTGTTAAAAAGCAAGCAAAGATATATTGGAATTGGAACTAAACTAAATGAATAGATATTGTCAACACTTAATTACCTGTGTGGATAGAGAGTATGCCATTGCTCTATCCCTCTTGATGGCACCTTCTTGCCTCATTTTTAGCTTTGCTTTAACTTCATCTGCAGTTCCAGGAATTTTACACCATCCTTGCTGATAATAATAACATAGCAAATTATGCGATATGTTAGCATATGCTATAACCTTGTAACTCAAAATAAGCATTTAGAGAATATTATGTAATTATTATCTTGAAACAAATTAATATGATACCTCTACAAGCTTAGAAGAATCAGCTTGGTTGCGATGGTCATCTAATAGCTGCTGAACTGCTTTGCCTTCTGGAGATTTCCTCACATTCCTAGCTCTTACACGTGCCTGAACTCTAACCAGAGCTTGCATGCACCTTAGAGTAACAGCTGCTTGTTTTCTCACTTGCCTGCCTCTAAATATTGCTTGCAGCCTCACCACTGCTCTCAATGCTCTCAAAGCTCTTCTAGCCTTCAATGTTTTTAAAATAGAAATAGAGGTAAGATCAATATAAAATAACTAGAAAGAGTATCGACATAACACAAGAGTGGCTGATATTTCTGCAATAAATCCTTAAAACATGGACAGTGTTTATGCTGAATGATAGACTCAATTATGCATCATATTCCTCTGACAGATTAGTATTAGTAGCATCATAATAATACAAAAGAACCTAACTACCTAAATCATTCAACCCTTTATCCAATAAAGAAAAAAGGGGGAAAAAGTTTAGATGACTTAAATTTGAAAATTCAAATTCAAATTCAATTTGGTTGAGGTAGACTGATTTCAAAATTCAAATCATGTAAACAAAAGGTCCATTGGTAGATCTTGTAAAAAAAAACTTAATAGTTACCAAAAAGGCTCGAAAGAGAGCCTGAATGCGAATAGCTGCCCATTCCTGCCTGATAAGAATGAAATCTTTAGGAGCAGCTCGAACAACGACAGCAACGGCAGCAGCAGTATCGGTAATGGAAGAATCAGACACAGAAGCAGCACCACCACTCTTCTTGATGGTTGAAGAAGAAGAAGAAGTTTTCCATAGCTTCCATTTCTTCTTAGTACTACTACACTTCTTCTCCTGAAATAACACTAAATTATTATTAACACAAGAACAAAAAAGGAAAAAGGAAAAATAAAAAAGTGATTGGTAATTTACTTGATCGGTTTTGTTATTGGAAAGAAGTGATTTAAACCATTTTCCAGAAGCACCCATTGGAGAAAAGAATCGATTTTTGCAGAGTGGATGATGAATGAAATAGATAAAAAAGTTTTTTAGGGTTGTGTTGTGAAATTGGGGGGGTATGTAAAAAGAAACAGAGAGACAAAAATTTGAAATTTGAAAGTGTATAGGTGGTCTCGTCTTACGTTTGATTTGTTTTTGTAAGAAAAAGACAGTAACGTGTAACGGTACCCAAATAAGTCAACATCAAAACTCTTTCTTTCTCGCCCAACGCGCTCCGAGTTAACCCAAATAAGTCACAAAGTTTTATTTCAATGGGTTTAATATTGTTAATCTATTTTCTAAACTTAATTGGAACTCAAACCTCTTGTTAAATTGGAAATAATCTCCTTGCACTCTCATGCAATTGCTCTTTGGTGTATTTTATATTAGGGTCCTACTAACCGGTGCCCTTGGGGCACCGGTGAAGCATATCATAAAAGGGAATTATTACCATAAAAGGAAACTGTTTTTGACTTTATTATAAATTAATTACACAATTTCAATGCATTAATTACTATATAATTTCCTTTTTCATATCCTTAACCAATGCCCCGGAGGCACCGGTTAGCATTTCCCTTTATATTATTATTCGTTGAGTCATGCTAATTTAAGTCATAAGATAAATGACTAAAAATGGAATTAAACAAGAAATTTTGTATTGAAAAAAAATAAAATAATAAAAAATTACAACCTTTGAGATTTCAAATGCATAATTCTCAATATTATATTTCTATATTTGATTTCTTAACTTATGTCTTTATGCCACAAATTAACATTTCTTTTATTATTATTTATTACGTGTTTAATTGTCATTTAATGATAAGAGATGACGTCGTTCTAAGAGCTGTGTGTATTTATTACCGTGACTATTGGATCCTCTGTGAGTCCTACAAAGCTCACTAGAAGAAAGCCCGATCTTTTTAGATTGTGGCCCCATAGAGTCTTGGTAAGTTTTTAAAACAAAATCTATAGAAGAAAATTTAGAGTATTTCTTTTTTCATCTTAACGGTTTTTTGTGTGACATTTATATTGAGTATTGACACCTAATTTTTTATGCTAACAACTAATTTTAGATTATTTACATCCCAATATTTACAAATTCATGTAAGTTGTAGCTTAGAGTTGTAGATCAAGAACATACTACTCTAATTTTAAGTTTGCTTTCAAAATTAATGCACCTAGGTTAAAATCAGAGCTATCTGATCTGATCTAATGACTTTAAGATAATGTTTGTATGAACGAGATTTTTTTTTACTACACGCAATACAAAGATTATGAAAAAGAAATAGGAGAGTAAAAAAGAGAGGTGAATATTTTTTCTTTTTCTTTTGCATATGTGACTTTGACTTGCAACACAAGAATGTATAATTAACCATCCCCTCAAAACTATTGGACAAGCAACTATGAAGTTGAGGGGAATGAAAAAAATGCCTCAGCAGAAGCTAACTGATACAATGCAACACAAAGAATGGCCAAGAAAAATCCAAATCAAAAAATAAATATTGGGTTTTCTCCTTTATGACCTTTATATTCCTATATTATGTACTAATATATAATATATACTATATTCCAAATGTTTATGCTAAAGCTAAAGTAGTACCTATGCACATGAATGCCTCATATGTAGCTGGAACATTGAACTATATAAGTTCCATATTTTCAAGCCTATGTGACAGATGAGCTTCTGCACTTGCCCTTAAAGAAGGAATGGTTGTTTTGTCTTCAAATGTTCCATTGTTGACTCTTGGTGATGGATTAAGATGTTCAAGTGCCTGAAGTTGAAGTTTTGGTGGGTACTCTCTCACATAACCAATCCTAGGACCAACACCAGTAGTCCATTTGCTTGACAATGCCTTGTTATTTTCCACATTGGTATCAAAGTTTCCCACATTTTCAATGTACTCAAAGTGAAGCTCCTCAACCACAGGTTTATTGGGAGGTATAATATCATCATCAACTGGATGTTTCTGCATGAGACAACAACATAAAAAAGGTTCAAGATTCAACAAGTTGATGATGCTTGTTGACTTAAAATTTTGAGGGCCGATTTATTCTTATCGGAAAAAACACAAGTCCCACGTTGAAAAGAGATAAGGCTTAAAAAGAAGTCATAAAGAATCCTCTCGCAAGTTAAATTTGTAAGGGTGAGTTAAACTCAAAGTACAAAAACTAATAAAGCTAGAGCGAAAGATGCTTCGACATGATTATTCACCTTTACATTTGTCATATCCACATGATGTTCCTCCAAGAAGCGAATGAATTCCTTAAGATTCTTCTCTGTTGGACGATAGTGGCCACTATAGGGCCAAATAACCTGAATAAAATGTAAATGATATGTGTTTCAATTTCTTTCCTCCATTTCTGTCCTATTGCTAAGAGATTTCCTCTTTGCTTCTTTAAATTTGAAAAAAAGATTATAAAATAAAATTCTGTCACATGTGTATGAAACATATAGCATACATGAATTTGTCAAAAAAAAAAAATGTAGCATACATGAAGTACTCCATTGTGTGCAACAATTCTTCCAGATGCAATGGTAGGAGCACCTGCTACAAAACTGGAGTGTTGAAATTTGCCTTTCTCCTTCTGTCCAACATACAAAACTCTAGACGAGCTAAGAACAAAAATCCACTTAGATCCATCGGTTGTATGTACAAGGTTATTGCTTTGTTTGTAAACAAGCTTGCCTCCTTCCACAATCACTTCATATGCTTCCCTCTCTATCTGCAAATTGCAAGCATCAATGTTGATGTTGTTAATACAACATACAAATTTAGTGGCAAACTTTGAAAATTATGAGACAGAGGTAGTATTTATTATTTGGCATTCTCAATGTAATGTGGTGAATGAAACAACTTACAGGTCCAAGATAGTTTATTCGTTGCCTTTGCAATTTCTTTCTTGAACATATGTCAAGATTGACTTTTTTTCCATCACCAATATCCAACCTTCATGTGAGCAAAACATGTATTAAGACATTACAAGATATGGATCAAAATTCAAAAGTTGTATTCAAATCCGTATATACTAGTGCTTGCTCAGTTAATATTTACCAGTAGAAAAAGGGCTGAGAACTCTGACACTTAAACCATACATCATAATAGAAATGAAGATTGTGTCCATAGCGATGACGAGGATCAATCTGCAAAATATAAGAAAAATTAGCATCAGTTGGTTTATTTTCTTGGAATCCAAGAAACCATATGATAAAACAATTACAATGAATATCTTTGATATATTATATAAGTCAAGAACTCAAGATGTAAAAGTATGAGCTTACAGCTTCAAGCCAATGTTTCCGAGCTAATCTTTGTGCATTATCATCTTTGGACAATCCTCTTCCCATCTACCAACCAAAGAAAAAAGAGCATATTAACTTGCATTCAACAAAATTTCCAAAAAAGACTAATGTGACCTAAAACATTGAATGAATGTGATTTAAAGACTAATATGAGCCATAACATTGAAGCAAAGCATATCATAAGTTACCCCTTATTATAGAGAGTGTGTTTGGATTGAAAACAACTTACAACATATTCTTAAGTTGTCTTTAGCTTACTTCCATAAGCTCTTCAGGATAGCTTATGAAAATAGTTTATTACTTATATGAAAACAGCCTGGCTTCATTTTATCTTTTGTTATAGATATAACTTATAAATCAACACTTATATGATAAACGCTTATGCTATAAGCACTTAATGAAACTATGATATACCTTAGCAGCCATTGTCCTTGCAGTTGCCCATTTTGAAATAGCTGATTCAGATTTATCAGAGTCAAAATGTGATATCAAGCACTTTTGAAAAGCAGAAGTTTCTGAACCCGTCCACCTGAAGCAGCGAACAAACTTAAGAATCCATTTTGGAAAGTACACTAATCAGCACTAATCATTCACTCATAACTTGAATATTGGATTACACTAACCATAGCTCCTCGCAAACAACGGCCAAATCTGCTAAATATCTTCTAATCCTGTAACTCTTGTAAACTTTCTGCAGCTTTGTCGCGGCTATATCACGGTCAGAATCATCAAACTGTGAAGAAGAAAATAACATCACTATGTCTGGTTTTTTCGGTAACAAGAAATCCTCAACTTCATCTTCTGTATCAGAATTATTCTGTACTAGATATTTGCATGACAATGCTACCTTCAAGCCTATACATTCTTCTTCAATAGTAGGCTTATAGAAAGTATTGAAATTAATGTCATTGCTGAAGTTCACTTTGTTATCTCGTCCCTTGCTTATAGCTAACATCACCATTAATTTCTACACATGAAACATATCCATAAGCTAACTAATTAACTAATATTGAAAACTTTCAAAGTAAATATAGAAGGTTATAGGCTCACTTGGAAGTAAAATTTCAGCTTCTTTATAATTTTCATCTATACACATAAGTTTACTCTTTGAAATATATGGCACTTTCCTACCCCCTTTATATATACTGCATAAGTTTGGAAGAGATATTAGCTTCAAATATGCAAAGAGAGACATGTAGATTGCAGAAAATTGAGACCTTTTGGTATTTGGCTCATGTGAATATAAAACTATATAAGGAGAAATAGTTATGTTACTTGCAAAGAAAGTCCTATAAATTGAGCTATTTGGAATACAAAACTATATATTGATTATTAGATTAATTAAACAGCCAAAGTTTTGCTAGAAAGGGTACATAGAATCTTTCTTGACATAATTATAAAAATAATAACTTCCAATCAAAAGATCACTTTTGTCAAAATATGAAAGGACCATAGTTCATACAATTAGAATAGGGGTTTTTGGTACAATTTTATTGTTTTTATTTTATTCTCTTATAGAATTTTTAAAAGATGTACCATAAAATACAAATAAAGCCACACTTTTTTTTAATAATTGCTCATAAAAATAAATAAATAAGCTTGAACCAATGAGAATCTAAATTTTATTACTACTACAAAAATATATTTTTATGAAACGTACGTGACACTAATTTTTTTTTGTGACCCTAATAAAAACATTACAATTATTCTTGTATATCCACATTTTTCTATTGTATTTCTGTGTATATATTTTTGTAAAATATTTAATTTAGTATCATTAATTTGTATTTATGATATATAAACTTCTTCAAATTTCACTTTCAATATTCGATTTATAAGTTTTAAATAAAAATTGTAACGAAAATTCTTAAACTAAATTAGGTAGTTAGTTTTTAAATTTTCTATAGATATGATGTAGATTTAAATTTGAAGAAGAAATGAGTTTCTAAGGGTAAATTTATCATGAAAAGGTCTTACCAAAATCTTGTTTGTCCATGGTTAAATTTGGAATTGCCTTTATATAATGGTATATCTATACCTAGTACATAAATATAACCAGGGCCGTTCCTAGGAACTCAAAGGCTCAGCTCTATAAGTGAAAGGAGGCTCGTAATAAAATAAAAACGTATTTTTTTTTAAAAGAACAATGTTTTATTTAAATTTTTTAAAAGATAAATACAAGGTGTCGTATATATGCGATATACTCAAAGGTGAAAATCACTACCGTATACATGAGAAACCTCAAGCCACCCTCCCAAAAATACATCCACCTAACACCAAAAGCAAGAGGACCCGGTTCTAATAGGCCTAAAACAAGACAACATAAAAGGAAAAGGAAATCAAATCGGGGAAGAAGAAAAGGAAAGTATGATGGAGTGATGGTGATGGAACGCGTAGTATCAGAGAGAAAGAGAATAAGGAAATTTTGAGGCCTATACCTTGGGGAGGCCCAGTTCCATTGAGCTCCTTACACACCTCAGGGTCCGGCCCTAAATATAACCGGAGTACTTAGTTTTTGCATGGTATTTTTCTTTCAATTAAACTTTTCTTTTTAACTATTGGATTTACAATTTTATCCTTTTTATCATATTACTTAAATCTTTAACTCAAACTTTGTTAAGTCTCATTGCAATAAGAACAACCTCGTCCTCGCTGCAATACGACCAAATGACCAATATCAGATAAATCTTTATTTGATCTTATTTGCCTATATATTTTTGAATGAAAATTTGTCGTTTTTTAAGCAAAACCGATCGTGCAAAAGGATCATGTGAAAGAGATGAAATCCCATCTCATTCGCATATTATTTGCAACACTTTATAAATGAATTTTGTTACTCCCTCAAAAAATAAATGAATTTGTTACAAATATTTGATTGTAATATATGTCAAAAAAATTATTATCAAATGAATAAAATAATTATACAATTAAACATAATAGAACATCAGACATACAACTACGTTAATAATCATCTTTTATGCCGGTAATGGTATAGATGAGTATATTTTTTTACATATAAAGTGCATCTTACGTAGTAGCATTTGTTTATATATAATGAAAATATATTATTTTATTGGAAATTGCGTGTATAAAAATAATCCCTTATTAGAAAGTGGGTTGATGAACTTACTCTTGCAGTCCCCAAGCTTAATACAAAGTGCATTTTAATAAGAGATTATTAAACACATGCAACTATGTAAGATGCACTTATCTTACTATAATCTCTTCTTAATAAAAATAAATTTAATTTTATTGAAAGTGCATCTTACTCTTGATTATGAAGTAGAATAAATAATCTCTTATTAGAAAAATGTGTTGATGAACTTACCTTTATATTCCCCAAGCTTGATAACGTGAGAAGAAGTAAATTTGAGAGTTCACTACACTTGAAGTTAGAGCAGGCAATTTATCCAAACAAGGAAAGTAGCACTAGCAGCAGCAGTTATGAGTGATACATACGAAATCTAACTATAGTTTAAACTCATGGTACAAATAAACATCAAACAAAATTGTGTCATCCAATTTTTGTTCTTCAATTGTTTATGGTTGATATTTTCTTCTCTTAGTTAACACAATTTCTTAATATTAAAGCTTCTTCACTAAGACTTTATATATATAATTGTGCTTATGATGAATATTTAGTATTAATAACTAGTACTAACCGAGGACACTCACTGGTAACTGCTTCTATAAAATAAACAAATGTCACAAAATGAATAACTCTTTACCGAATCACTTCTCAGGTGTTATATATTTATAATACTATATAAAGTTTGTGTTTGGCAAATGGCATTATCAACAAATTTGTTTATTTATCAAGCTGTTTTTTTTTTAATTGATTGGTTCCAAATTTTTGTTAACTAATTAAGCTCACATTCACTAGGAATTTGTACAAATTAAAATGTAAGTAATAGAATGATAAGTTGACCTGAATTGGCTCTTGCTATTTAGAACTGGCCACAAGTAACATCAAATATTGGTGGCCCCCTGGTTGCTGAAATATTTGTGATTGTGATCAATGGCTTTTGCTTCTCAGAAATAGCCACAGGTGACATCAACAGGTCACCCCCTACATGCTGTAATATTAGTAATATTTTGTGTGATAAACTTTCTATGCACGCATTCACTAATCATTGGTGGTGCATTGGTAATTAATTGATGTCACCGATTAATTAGGAATAAAGGATTAGCATCTTAAGTTATATGTCATTGGTTTTCCTTAAAAAAAAAAAGTTATATGTCATTGGCTTTTTATTTTGTTTTTAACCCATCTTTTTCTAGGAGATAGAACTATGATAGTAATATATAATTCGGATGGGAGGTAAGTAAAATCTAATAAAAATAATTTCAATGATAATTTGAACTCAAATTATCCTAAACGATTTGTCTTTGTTTTAACTGAAGTTTGTTAACACTTTAGTTCGATTGTTTGATTTAACGTATAGTAATGATCATGAAAAATGGCTGAAAATAATAAATTAATAAAGGTGACAAAATGATTTAGTTAATTTTAGTAAAAATTAATATAACTGCTCCAATTATTTTCATAATTATTGTAAACATAGTATTAGTGTTGATGTTTGTATGTGAGGTTAGTTTAGGAAATACTTATTATATTTTTTTATAGTTTATGAGTAAAATTAGAGCGCGTGATGGTTTAATGATTGAATTGTTGTAATATTTTTTGTAATAGTTTATCTCTCTTCCGTAGCAAATAATTGTCGACCGTTAAATGACATGTACACATTCTTTTAACAAGTGTAAAGCAAAATAAAATTTATTTCAATTTTGCATTAATCAAAATTTAACTTTGTTAAGATTTAACTTCCCTCCAACTCCTTTAATCAAAATTTAGGTTTCAACTATGACTTTAACATATACTAGATTCACAATGTATGACATATGGATTTGAATGTTGAGATCACTCTTTTGTCATATTTCAGTATTGGTGCAGAATTATCGTTAACAAACAGGAATATATTTGATTTTATTTCAACTATCATAGAACCATTATTATAGATAACAAAATTTTGTATTACGAAAGTTTAAACTCGTACGTAACAAAAAATAAATTGTGTTTGAAGAAAAACAAATTTGAATTTTTCAAATACGTAACATTAATTAATTTTATTAAAAAGTAGTAAGAGTAATTAAAAAATGATATAATTGACAAATTGTACTCTTAAACTGTCAAAAGAGGAGTTAAATAGAAAAAAAAAATGCGTTAGAAATGACACTTAAAAAAAATGAACGTGAGTAATAATATTTGTAGATTAACAACTTTTACTAACGTTTGTATCAATGAAAAATAATTTCCTAACGGACTTCCGGAAAGTATTCCCTCGTTGCCTAATTATATGACACTTTTAAAAAAATAATTGTCCTAAATATAAGACCAATTGCAAACTAGAACAATTTTTTTTTGGTACAAGAACAAGATGTATTTATTGTTCATTTTTCAAAAATATTTCTTATTATTATCATCATTTGGTTTTGAATTATGAAAAAACCAATAGTACACCCACAAAAATGTAATTTCATAATAGTTATATACAAATGACACACTTTAATTATAATATCAATTTATTTTAAAGGCTATTTGTTTCAAGGATTCAAAAAATATTTCCAAAAATAACTTACCAAAAAAAAAAAGATTAAATTTGATTCCTAAGTAATTATAAAAAAAGGTGATTGACACATAGTAGATATTCTTAGAAATAGGGTCACGTTAACTTGTGCCCTAAGGGCACAAGTTAAGGAACTAAAAAAGGAAATAATAAATAAATTTTGTATTGAAAATATAAATTGATTAACTTTTACAACAATAAATATACAAGTTCCAAGAAAATATTTCTATCTTTAACTTTTTAACTTGTGCCTTAAAGGTACAAGTTAACATTTTCGTTTTTCTTTCCGTTTTTGTTTTGATTCAAGATAATGATTTGGCTAAATAAAATAAACAATGAAAAATAACCAAATCATCAAATTCAATGTGAGAAGCTCCAATTTGCTGTGATGATGGTGAGTGAAAGTTTGGTGGGAGCATTTTCACCGTGAAAACAATATTAACATTAGAAGACAACAAAAACATGAATTATCAACCTTTTTTTTGTCTCTACAGAGTTGTTCTATAGCTAATTGATTTCCATCCCCTTAACCTATATTCTGTTCACTTTGAAATGTCATTGGATTCAACTCAACATAATAAATATTATGTTACATTATTGATGCATGTGGAGAACAAAATGAAAATAGAAACAATACCAAACAATAAATGTAAATTATCTAACATACAAAGAACAAAGTTAACCTTCAATCATTTTGGGGAAACAAAGTCATCACAGTCTAAACAAAACAACAAACTTTCAATAACCACAGTTCCAAAATGTGAAACAAATGCTCAATCTTTCTGAATGTATAAACAACTCAAAATTCAAATAACAGGTTCCATAATTTATACAGAACATCCAAAATTGATCTAAATAAACATTTAGAAATAAAAATATAAAAGGCACAAGTGTGTACGAATAAGAAAAACTTCTCTGTAGCCAACACCATGTGTTTACTCCATGAAAACACAGATAATATGAAAGAACAAAACTTTTTACAACCATAAAGCTATCATCATTGCCTGCAAAGAAAATAATTATTTTAGTGCACCAGTGGCTTGTTACAAAAAGCAATTGTGAACAAAACATATTATCTAATTAGATGAAGCTACAGGCTTTGACTGGAATTTGGAGAAGAAATGAGTTTTGGGAGGGAAATCGCTCGCTCACTTTGGCAAGTATATGAAAATATGGAGCCTTAAACCATGATCAGAAAGCATAACAACTTATTCATTCAGTGGTTTCTCAAAACAACATTTAAATAGATTATATCAAGAGTCAAAACTTTTCATCAATGAAATCGTAGTGCAATAGGTGAGAAAGAAAAATTAGAAGTACTAAGTCAGCAACAACAACAACCAAGCCTTATCCCACTAAGTGGGGTCGGCTAATGGATCAAATTACGCCATAGTGTTCTATCATAAACCATACTTGGATCCAACTCATTAAACTCTAAATCTTTCCTAATAGTTTCTCTTATAGTTTTCCTAGGCCGTCCTCTACCTCTTTTGATCTGACTCTCCTCCATCTGATCTACTCTTCTTACTACGGCATCTACAGGTCTTCTCTACATGCTCAAACAACCTAAGCCTGTTTTCTACCAACTTTTCTACTATATGTGCTACCCCCACTCTCTCTCTAAAGGTGTCATTCCTAATCTTATCTCGTCTAGTCTTACCACTCATCCAACGCAACATCTTCATCTCCGCTACGCTTACTTAAGTTCAAGAAATTAGGAGTACTAAGTCATGTTCAAGAAATGTCAAAAAAAAAAAAAGAAGTCATGTTCAAGAAGAGTACTCCGTCACATAGAAAAAACAAATTTGAAGTTCAGTAGAAATCTAATGACCAGAAAGTCGGAATGAAAAAATTGAACTTGGAAGCAACAAGATTTGACAATTAACATTCCATGTGTTACCTTTAATCCATTTTAATAGTTAGAAATGGAAACAGAAATCATTATAAAGTTCTGCAGAAATCAAGAAAGTGTTCGGCATAACCAAACAAGTAGGAAAAAAATTTAAATGCAAATATTTATTTAAAACCTGTGAGACCGTGACTAACAATTCTTTTCCATCCACAACTACTACAGAACATAAACGAAAATGAGTATATTTTTTCAAGTTCAAGAAACCAATAAAATTTCCAACGCAATGCAACTAGTAGGAAAAGAAATTTAAATAAATAGAAATATTTATTTAAAATTTGTGACTATCAACTCATTGCAACAACTACCCCATAATATCCATGGTCTAGATAGGAAATGAAATTATCAGGCAAGTGCCACAGAACATAATGAAAATGTGTGTTTTTAAGTTCCAGAAAACTAATGAAATTATTGGTGTGTTGACATGCTACATGATAAGTAATCCAAGTTGCATAGAAAAATGTTATTACCTATTTTAGCGTTTGTCTGTCTTTCCATTGGAGGGCTTTCCAGTATACAAGTGCTTTGATTTAAGATTAGGTATGACTCTATCAGCTTCTCCACGCTTGGCATTTTTGTTTCTCTTCTTGACAGATTTCTTTGCAAGTTTAATTGCCTTCATCTTTTGAGCAGAATCCCTGAGGCCTTCTCCAGGCACAACTTCATGTGGTGGGCGAGAGACCGACCTAGAACGTGACAATGATCTACTCAAACGCTGCTTCTTGCTAGGTGTATCACCATCAATATCCATTCCATCAATTCTTCCTTCAGGTGATCTCTCCCTTTTCCGACCTTTCCTAGAGGCAGATCTGCTGCGCATTCTGTTAATAGCCAGAGAAGGATCAAGCCCCAATGATGACAGTTGTCTTCCCATTCTTTCTGTTGTGAACTTCTTGTCCTTGTCAAATTTCCTTGCAACGATTGGACGACTCTCAGCAGTGCTCTTTTTATTCCGATGTTGCTGGATTAGCAAGCTTTTCTTTCTCCTAATCTCAGCTAAAGCATCTTGTTGTTCTGGTGTCAACTCAGCTCCGTCTATCTCAAAATCATCATCTTCAGCTTCTAGTTGCCTTAACCCTTCTTCTCTTTCCAACTCTTCAACCCTATGTAGGATATCAGGATCAATGAAATCATAGACATTGTGGTCATCCAAAATTTCTGGCAGTATATCTTCTTTCCATTCATCATCGGCCAAAATATAATGCTTTCTCAAGTTCATGGAGTATACACCCGCACCTCCATTTTCTTCCTCCAAATCCTTCTCGGTTTTTCTCTTCTCCTCAGCAGCTGCTTGCGTAGCTTTAGCTTCCAAAACTGCCGGAGGAATACACAGCGACCTTTCCTTCTGGTCACGTGGCTTCGGAACTGCAACATGAAACCTGTTCAGACAGTCATTGATTTTCTTAGATTTCATCTTTATCACAAGCTCTCACAAGCTGCATTTTTCACCGCAATCACGCCTTCTTCTGTCAATGCGCTCACGTTCAACAGAACATCAGCATCCGTCCCCTCGCCTCCTTGACCAATTGCAGTCTTCAATGCTTCAGATTTCATCTCATTCACCAACTTCATATCCTCCTCAGATAATCCATCAAGTGGCTGCAAATCAGTCTTGTTGCATACAACAATCAAAGGCTTGTTCAAGAACAAAGACTTTATACTCTGAAACAAAGCCGCCTGCTGAGCAAAGGTGTAACCACAAGATCCGGATATGTCCAAGAAGAACAATATCGCCGCTCTCAAATGTGCAAGAGCAGTAATACTGCACATCTCAATGATATTTCGGTCCTCAAATGGCCTGTCCAAAATCCCAGGCGTATCAATTACTTGGTACCTCAGATACTTATAATCTGTATGACCCACAAAGAGGGACTTGGTGGTAAAAGCATGTGGCTGCACTTCAACATCAGCTCTTGTAATTTTATTAATAAAAGAGCTCTTTCCAACATTCGGATACCCACAAATCAAAATAGCCCTTGTGTTTGGATCAATCGAAGGAAGCCTCGCCATATGCTGCCTAACCTGTTCCAAATAAGCCAAACTCGGCCCAATTCTCTTAAGCACAGTACACATACGACCAAGTGCAGCAACCTTCAAACACTTACAACGATACAACGAATCACCATACTTCAACAACTTAACATAATCTTTAGCAATTTTACCAATGAGGTTTCCTAGCAGTGTTGATCTGACCAAGTGAAAGCTTGTAATGATCCTTGTTATAGAGCACGTGAAGCAGATCACCGTAAAAAGGATGAATATCGCCGAGACGAGGAAACTCATCGATTATGGTTGAAAGCTTTTTGTGAAAATTTTGCTGAGTATACTTCACTTTCCGCATGTAAAACAGACGGAGACGTGAAATTGCATAACCTTTGTGGACAACAGTAGGTGTTTGACGTTGAGTCCGAGAGAGAATGATGTCGATGAAATCTTTTCCATTTGGTACCACGGTTATCTTCTTAAAATTGTATTGAACCATTGTTGTATTGTTGTTTTGTATCAGACTGCAAAAAGATAATTCTATGTTAATATTGAAACAACAACCAAGCCTTATTCCACTAAGTGGGACCGGCTACATCGATCAATCGACGCCGTAATTTTCTAACACCAACAAAAAAACTGACAAAATAGAAGTACAAATTAACAATGTTCTCAATCATGCCGCCTTATCGTGGAATGGTGGAGAGGAGAGATCCCTCATGTAAGGCGATTCTATGGTGAGTAGTCTGGGAGGCTATCATGGCCACAAATCGCGCTGGAATCACATCATATCGCAGCCTATAGCCACAAATTTTTGCAGCATTCTAAGTCCAACCCGTCGATTTTTTACATTTCATATTAAAATTGTTATGTTTCATAACTAGTCTCCAAATCAATTTCTAATTCATCCAAATGTGTACCTAAACCAAGTTTACTCTTTTATGCCACCCTTACACTCAAAACCCTCTTGCATATCATAAATTTACAATCTTTTCCTCACATTTTTACAACTAAATTAATTTGCAACTAAACAATTTCAATCCAAATATTTGCAACTAAATTAACTCTCTGCTTAAAAAAAAAACACACAAACACACAAAAACTCAACCTCTTTTATTAATTTTTTTTTATACATAAACAATGATTATAAACAATTGGAAAAGCATAAACAAAAGTTAAATCTGGAAGTTCCTTACTATGATGATCAGGTTGAGATCGGTGCAACTCTACAGCTTGTTTCAGGACAGAGCGGCGGCACCTCACTCTGTTTTGGTGCTACGAGGTTTTCATTATGACAGCTGATTTTTAAGGTTTTACGGTTGTTGGTAGAGTGAATCGTCAACTTCACCTGAATTTGTAAGCATCAGCCAAAATTGTCTCCAAATTTTGCGAAATATCAATTTCGTCCTGAATTTCTCTCATGTCCATCAAAATGGTCCCTCCGTCCAAAAGGTTTGTCCCTGCATGTTGTGTTGTCCCGTACACGTGTCAAAAAGGAAGCCACGTGTACAAGGACTAAATTGATGGAAACGCAAAAAATTAAGTTTTCACTTTTCAAATGCAATTTTTTCTGCTTTTCCATTTTTACCCCTGTTCTATCCATACCTTCCTCCCTCAGATTTCAGTCATACCCATCAAAATTGTCCCCGATCTTTCTCCTTCCCGCTAAAACCTTCATCACCTTCTCCTCTCCAAAATCATCATCATTGCCAGCGATTAACAGTGGGTTTTTGAAGAACGAAACGCCATTTGATTAAGGTAAGTCTCACATCCATCTCACATTCTCCTCCTGTTCGTTTTCACCATTTTTTTGCCGTTTTTTTTTTATATTTTCGTTTTTAGTTTTGATGATTTCGTTTTTAGTTTTAATGGTTTCATTTTCATTTTTAATGATTTTGTTTTCAAGTTTTCAGTTTTTTTTTGTTGTTTAGATTAGTCTTATTAGAGCCTGTTTGGTGCGCAGGATAAGGAGACAGGATATGATTAGAATATCCTATCCTGTCTCAATACGTTGTTTGGTGCGCCCATAGGAAATGATAAGTTTAACCTATTTTTAATCCTATCCTACCTCTCCTTTGTTATTTTAATCCTTTATTTTTGGTGGGTTACAAACCTAATAGGATTAGAAACGCTTTCACGCTTCAGCCGTCACGCTTCACGTTTTCACCGTTTCACGTTTCAGCTCTCCCTCTCTCCCGCGATCCCCTCTCTCTCACTCTGAGGTCAGTCCTCCCTCTCTCTCTCTCTCTCACACACACACACACACAACCTTCAGGTAGGGTTTTCCCATGAATCACTTTCTTCTTCTGATTGTTTGTATTCTTGTGAAAATTTGTAATTATTGATAAAAAAAAAAAATTGAATTTGTTAATTGGAAGGAAAATTGAATTTGTAATTATTGATAAAGGAAAATTGAATTTGTTAATTGAATTTGGTTCTGCTATTATCATGTTTAATTGAATTTGTTAATTGAATTTGGTTCTTCTTCAGGTAGGATTTTCCCATGAATCTGTTTACATGTTTCATTTTTTTCCTTCAGTTTTGGTTTTTTTTTTTCCCACTCGGGACTGTAAACAATAGCATATTATCATTTTGAATATTTGTTTGATTTCTACAAAGAAAAGTTTGTGTGTTTGTTTGTTTTAATATTGTCTGAATGGTTATTTGAGTACTCTCAAAATACTTGTTCCTTTTTAT
>Ga0315914_1000503_pt1 | contig 49673 bp, 29 predicted proteins | sample MpolenodulesMG_FD_203920 | JGI IMG/M metagenome (GOLD analysis project Ga0315914, IMG submission 203920) | Medicago polymorpha root nodule microbial communities from Los Angeles, California, United States - elongated nodules | ecosystem: Host-associated > Plants > Roots > Nodule | place: USA...
ATATTCATGGTTGCAATACCAACATAAATCATTCACATCCTAAAGCATTCAAATTTCAAAAACTTGGTTGACTTCAAAGTTTATTTAAAAAAAAAAAAAATTCTTCTCAAGTTTTAACACACTCAACAATGGGTTTTCGTTTACCTGGTATCATTAGAAGGTCGTCATCATTTACTTCAAGCCGATCAGTTTCAAAAGTTGTGGAGGTGCCAAAGGGATATCTCGCAGTGTACGTTGGTGATAAACTGAAGAGATTTGTGATCCCCATATCATACTTGAACCAACCATTGTTTCAAGATTTACTGAATCAAGCTGAAGAAGAGTTCGGATATGATCATCCAATGGGAGGTCTCACCATTCCTTGCACAGAAGATGCCTTCAAACATATAACTTCTCGCTTGAATGAGATTTGAAATATGATAAGAATATAAGATTGTAGGAAACTGGCATATAGATTAGTTGAGACATTTTTTACATTAGGAACTATATCAAATTGTAAAGATCCCCTTTTCCAATGAAATGAGAAAAAAAAATTACTATATGACAAATTTATAGAGTATTTTTTTTTTTTAACAATGAATTCAACTACCCAAGCAGATCCTATGTGTTTTTTATTTACAAAATATGCTTGCTATAAGAAAAATTACAAAGTTTGTGTTCTGATTATTGGCACAACACTTTGACCACCATGTCTGCCAATTTCCAAGTAACAGTAATGTTGCTCAATATTTACTTTTTTATACGATATGAAACTTATAACTCACACTTAACACATTTTCAGAATTTACAATTTGTGCACATTAGGTGTGAAGTCAATCAGACTGCGCATTATTTAGCAAAATACGCATCATCTCATCATGAGGATGTATGGATTGAAGATGCTCCCAATTGTATTAATGTTGTTTTGACGTTTGATTTATTGTCAGACACCTTATAATGAAATTTTTTTCCTCGTACAAAAAAACTCACACTTAACACAAATACATGTCACACACACTCGCACATATATATTGTGTGTATGTGTGTAGGCACATATTATGATTCAGGAAATCCTTTCAAAATACAATTTTTACCACCCATTTTCATTCTAGGATGACTTTACTTTGGTGAATTCAATATATTAAAATGGTCACAATATGTTTCAAGAGATATTTCTACCATAGTGTCTACACTATAACTCTATGAATAGTGTGTAGATCCTATGAAATACCCCTGAAGAATGTAGATGTTTTTTAAATTTAGAGGTCCTTTTATTTTCTTGTGTTTATCTTCTCCATTTTGGGTTGTCGTTTTGTATATAGATTGAGTATGCTTTGTGTTTGGCTAATATCTAGTAATCTCTTGGTTGTTTCAAAAATAAAGAACCACCTCTCTAAAGTAGGCATGTTTACTTCCAATTTATTTGTATTTTCATTTCAGCTAATAAAAAAAGAGAATATAGATCAAATATATACCTCATAATTTTTTAAAAGAATTCTACCAATTTTAGAATTTTTTTTAAAATGTGTAAACATTATTTTTATTGTTTTTGAAAATGCATTTTTCCAGTTTCTGTATTCTCTCTATCACAATTGTTACTATGCAAGTCTTCCATGTTATTGTTAGCAATTTCAAATGAATAGAAGTTTTAGAAAATGAAAAAATGAAAAAAAATTCAAAATTTAACTTATCCAACATTCTAACATTTGTGGATTCCTCTATTGGTGTTTATTTGCATATATGTGAGCATAGATTTGTCAAACATACATGAGATTGGGTGTCCTATTTGGTTTGGTATGTAATTTATAATTAATGCTAGATTTTCTTATTTATTATTGTAAACAAGGGTAATTTTACTAAAAAATCTGTTCTAATGAGAAAATGTAACAATAGTTGATCAAATGAAATTGTCAAAATGTTGAACAAACCAATTTAATATTAGTTGATGAAAAAATCTACAGTAATATTTAGATTATATATATGAAATAATGTTGCATAAAGAGTAATACATTTGTTTTTAATGGAAATTGTGAATCCCATTCACAACTTATGGTTTAAGTCTAATTTCATGATATTTATCTTTGAGAAATTAAGAAAGTTTTTCTAAGAAAACTGCTTTGTTCAAAATTGGAATAGGACCCCATTTGTAGTTTTTATCTATAAATATCTCTAAATAATTCTATATTCATCTTAAGTTTTATCAAGATCAATCTCTTTTTCCTCTTGATTAGAAACGATGCGACATTCCCAAGCAAAATTGTCAATTTTATGAAAATCCTAGCATTAAAATTTAGATTTATCATACCTACTTTAACTTTAAAGATAAACATAATCTCTTTCAATTTCAGGCGTTCTTGGAGATAATGAAGCTTTGCCACATAGTTTGATTCATCGATATTTGCTCTTCCTCCTCGGCCACCACCATGTCCTCTTCCTCTTCCTTGCCCACTTTGACCTTTTAATCATCCATTGTTCTTCGATGAGGTTTTGGTATTGAGAAGATTCTCTCATGACTCTTTTTATCTTCTCTTAATTCTTTCTTCTTGAGCTTGCAAATAACCTTATAATTCTTTAACGGACATTGAGTCATGATCTTTTGACACATCAATAACACATACCAAGTAATCATACTTATGAGTTAAGTAATGAAGAATCTTTTCCACAACATGAACATATTTTATTTTGTCTCTACATTGTTTTAATTGATTAATAACCATATTCACTCTTGAGAAATAATATCAAATTGGTTCAAATTCTTTCATATTCAAAACTTCAAAATCCGTCATTCTTATATTGAGCTAGTAGCATTTCCAACTTTCTTGAACCTAGAAGCAGCCAATATTGAAGGATGAAGGTGAGAGTTTATCGATCTTTATTCTTTGTCTTTGTCAAAACATTCTTCTCAATTTGAGACAAACCATCTTCATATTGTTTCTCATCATTGTCTTTCCTACATTCTCACATACATCTTGACTTGGTAAAAGCTTTCATTCAAATGCACCACTTTGCATAGTTTTCTTGAGTAAAAAGAAGAAAGTGAAAAGTAGTGCAATCACAACTTTTCGCCTCTCATTTCTATTCTCTCACAACTCTTCACAAAATAAGCTATGAATACCACTTTCTTAGAGGAATGAAAGTGTTTCAAATAAAGAACACACTATTTGTTTGATTCATAATTATAAGTAAAATTAGGTATTTTTAGGTACAAGTATATAATCTAGACACATTTCTAGATGTTTCCCAATTTTTTTTTTTAAACAAAGCTAGACGTTTCCTAATTAATTCAAACTTTTATATACACTACACACTTTTTCTGTAGTTAATTAAAGTACCTAAAGATTTAACAACAGATTTATCTAAATAATTAGAATTTCGTCTTATAAATTTCAAATTATAAGACGAAGAAGAAGATTTTGTTGTTCAAAGATATGTGTTGGCTCTACATGCTCTTCATCATCTAGAAGATGAAAGTGATTTTGTTGTAGAACCTTTTGTGATGATGATCATGTAAAATCCTAGACGACTTTAAGCATTGCTGACTGACCGTACAAACCAACACGAGTCTTTTCGGTATGTTTTGTCCTCACTCGCACGCTTGCTGGGAAACTTCCCAGTAGGTCACCCATCCAAAGACTACTCCAAGTCAAGCGCGCTTAACTGTGGAGTTCTTATGGAATGGGCTACCAAAATGAAGATGTATCTTGTTGATATAGGAAGTACCAAACAATTTTTATAAGTCTTCCTTCAACCATGCAGTCATATATCTGCACGACCTCGGGATCCCTCTCATTCCGATGTGATCCGATTCGTCTAGAAGCTGTCGGGAGCCGCTCATTGTCGTGCCTTGTACACCGGTGACCACTCCCCGCCCTCGTCAGCCTTGGGTGTTACTGATGATGAAAATGATGTTGCTGAAGAACTTTTTGCTGAAGAGGAAGATAGATATGATGACAGTGACAACTCAACATAGTGCTCCAATGATATGAAACTTTGAGGGACACTTTAAACCCAACCTTCAAGAGTTGGAAATTAGTTTTAAGAATAAAATAAATAATGAGATTTAGGTGCATGACATGATACACACTTGCTTTGTTTTATTTGATTTAAATTGTTAATAAAATATGTGGTGAGAACTTTGTTTTAATTGTTATTTTTTATAAAAAATAATAATTGTGAATTCTAGGATTTGTGCGCTTTTTAATTTGACAGAGTTTTGCCACTTGTAAAAATATGTGAAGTTTCTTATATTCATTAAACTGCACAGGTCCTTACATAGGAGAGAATGAGAGAGTCGTTGTTTGAAGAGTGTCACGGCATAAAAAACGTCATTGAGAAGCTTTGATCAGTTTTGAGTACTTTGCCCTAATGAATAATTGTGTTGAATAGTACTAGAGACATTTGCTTCTTTGAGAATCATTTGTTACATTCTCTTTGCCTTTGAAGTTCTTTATTGTTTCTATAGGTGGTTAGAAGAAGACAAATAGTACGATCATAATTTTGAAAGCGACGTTTCATCATAAGAAGACAAAAATGGTAAGAGTCTCCCAAACTGATGACGTGCCCATCAGAACTTGTTTCATCCGAACTTGATCTCATCAGAGTCTTCAAGGTTTAATGCAACTACTGATCAAAGCTTTTACTTTTTGTTGACCTTTCTTCATATCATCTTCTAAGTCTTATGAAGTCTTGGCATCTCTTGAGCACCAAAATAGTTTCCTTTGCGTTCAGAGCTTGATGTTTCAGAACCAACAACTTGACTTTAAAGTCATAATTTAATTTTATGGTCATGCACACTCGAACACACACTAAAGTGCCAAATGTTCTTTCATACATTATTATCATCAAAATCTTAGAGACATTGTTCTAAAACTCACTTTGGTTCAACATAAATAGTATAAATTCTTATCTTTTTGAATGACACCAACAATATAGTAAAACTTATTTAAGGGTATAATTGAAAGTGAAAAGGACAATCAAAAACCATATATTCCCTTTATATATATGGGGTTTGCTAACTTAGATAACGTTTGGCCAAACTTTTTTACGGTCTAAAAGCTACTTCAAAACAAAGTTAAAATAAAGGCATTTAAGAAAAAAAGGCATTACCTTCCATTTTCTTGTTTTCGAGGGTATTGGCCTAGTCCCCCCTCTTGTATATATTTTTCCCCTTTTTTTACTAATATTACGTATTGGAAAGGCGGTAGAGGATCGGGGTCTCTGTAGGGTGCCAACCTAGTTGGGATGCTTCAGTTTCCCCTTGATGCCTTACCTTTTCTCTTGGCCTTATCAAAAAAAAGGCATTTGAGAAAGAAGTTAAAGTTGTTTGGTTTCTTTGTTTTTTTTAGTTTTAAATCTATTTTTAAGTTAAAAGTTGTTTGGCAAAATATTGTACAAACTTTGAATTTATTATTTTTTTGATGGTGTTCGGGGTTCAAACTCTGGACTTTACATATATTTATGCATTGTCTAAGCTAAGCTCACGAGGACAAAACTTTGAATTTATTATGAATTAACATAATAAATAAAAAATGTTTAAAATATTTTCTGAAGGGTAACAATGTTTAAAATATAAAAGATATTTTTTTTACTAATACTATATTTACTCAATGACGTTTATTTTGTGTAACATGAATACAAATTTGTATCATCATATAAATGACTTTTTAAATATTTGAATAGGAGAAATAATTTAAGGAGGCTGAAATAATAACATAAATAATATCAAAATAGTTGGTTTTTTCTATTTCAATTATACTCTATAACAAATTTCGTTATAAGAATACCATATTTTTGGTGTCTTTCAATTATACTCTCATCATATTTTGTTATAAGAATCTATATTATATGTTGTTATATTTGTTACATTGTTGGTGTCATTTAAACAGATATGTTTAGTTTTTTTTTAATAAGAAAAAGATATGCATAGTTTTTTACAATATAATGGTGCAAAATATATATAAGTATAATGTTTTTAGGCATCTATACTTATACTTTTAATTAAAATCAAAATTTTATAATAATAATCATACGCATTATGCAACGCTAAAAAAAATTATACGCATTAGCGTAACAAAAAAACAGACAGACAGACATAAAGTATTACTCTAAACGCTAATATGTGTGTATATTATATTTGTGAGGTTGAAGAAAGGAAATAAAAATATTTTGTATCATTAAATGACAGCGTAAATAAAAATATTTGTGAGGTTGCGATGATTAAACGATATTGAAATTAAATATATAAGTGATAAAAAGATAATAAAGTTCCTTTGAAAAAAATAATAAAATTAAATGAAACCTCCTTAAAAAAATTAAATGGAACAGTTCAAAAAAATAAAATAAAATAAAATGGAAGAAAAAAATATTAAAATATAATATTAAAAAATAAAATAAAAGGTTATTAGCGTGAGTTGAAGAGAGATATTTGGACCTTCATGTTTTTGTCCAAATAAAAAGGTGCTCTTTTGCTAACTTGGACCTTCATGTTTTTTGTTGGTCTACGTTAGCGAACCCCTTTTTATATATACACACACATAGGTTTATATCTTATAGTCTTGCTCAAAAAAATATCTTATGTCAAAAAAAATTCTTACAGTCAACATTGTAATAAATTACATCTAACACTTTAAGTAATTTTAATAATTATTTTTAAGGGAATATTTTTTTTTTGTATTTCTTTAAAAGGAATATTTTGTTTATGTTTAATAATTTAATTTGTTCACATTTGGTTAGCTTGAAGTTAGTATTATTAATAGTTATTTATTTTTTGTGAGTATTAATATTTTATTAATTAATAGTCTTTTTCATAAAATTTCTTTATATATAATACATATTTTCAAATTTTATAGGCAAGATATGTAATATATAATTAATTTACTCTTTTTACCAAAAATGGCTTACACATTCAATGATTTAAATTTTAATAGAAAATATTTTTTATTTTTTTAAAAGGAATAAATTTTAATATTTAATATTATACTTTGTTCACATTTTTTTGACTGGTATTTATTTTTTGGGTCAAATGACTGGAATTCATTATTAATTGCTATTTATTTATATGGTAATATTTAATATTTATTTCTATTGTTTAAAATTGTATATTTAATATTTCTACCAACATAACATGTCATCAATTTTCATATAATGATTCATGGTTAATATTTCCATTAATTCAATTTCATACTGCTTAAAACAAAATTATAGTAAAAAAAAATTATATAAAATTGAAAGGACGAAGTATTAAATTGTGGTATTATTTTCCTAATTTTTTGTTAATACATAATTTGATTTTTTTTTAGTATTTATATATTAAAATTATATATCATTAATTTGGTCACAAAAAAAATTTAATATAATGTTATTTTTACAAGTTAATAATATTTCATTAATTCAATTTGATACTACCAAAAAAAAAATTATAAACAAAAAAAGAAGAAGAAATATCGATATGTATATATATATTGGGAAAAAATCAACTGCAAATCATTAGCATGTGCAAATTTTACGAAATTACGAAATAGCACATATGAAGCACATATCACCTTTTAAATTACGAAATTATCTTTAAACTTATATCATTAGCATGTGCAAACAAATCTATCTAGTTGATCACAATATCAGGAAATAAGCGAGCTCATGAAGTGTCTCTCAAAGATGAGGAGACCAAAAAAAAGGTAAACAACATGCAAGAGCAACCCGTAGACTGTGTTGGTAAGCATTTTTATTCTTTCTTATGTCAATTATGTAATTATTTCTTCTTGCATTTTCATATGAATTCCTATGATTTTTTTTCATTAGCGATCATTTATTTATATATTTTAATTATCTTACTTATTGTTTTCATCAGGATCGGAACAAATGCTTTCATCTGATAATGAAGAAGGAGAAGGAGAAGGAGAAGAAGAAGGTGAAGATGATGATTATGAAGAGCAGGATGAGGAAGCAAATGATGAAGCTGAAGAACAAGATAGATCCAAATAAGAAGAGTATGCCAACTCCATTTCTCGTTTATTATCTCATATACTATATATCATTTACTGTTTTATTCTTAATCATTTTATTCCCCGCTTGAAACTTTTATGCGGATTTTCATTGCTCTCGTTGATCTTAAAATAAGAAAAAAGTACATGTATTTTGTATAAATTTGGATTAAATACATGTGCATATCTAAGATCTAATGATGTATTTGTATCTTTTGTATGTTGTTTCTTCGAGGCAGCTGAGAGTATCACTATGAGAAAAAAAATTGTTTTTGGTCCTTGCAAATTTTTTTGTTTTTAAAAATAGTCTCTGACATCATTTTTGTGATGATTTGCATACGTGGCACATGATGACTGAACCCATTTTATAGTTTTTGGTCCCTGCAAAATATTTTGTTTTTTTAAGCAGGTCTCTACAAAAAAATTTGTTTCTGAAAATAGTCCCTGGAGGGACTATTTTAAAAAACTAAAAATTTTGCAGGGACCAAAACAATTTTTTTTTTTACAGGGACCAAAACTTAAACGAGATATATTTGCAGGGACGAGTACCATATTTTAGCCTTTTTTATTAATTAGATTATAATTACGCAATAGCATGTCCAAGGCATCAATGCCAACATCTATTTTCAATGAATTATTTGCAAATCTTTCTCAACATATTATTAGGTGTTTCGTCTGATTTTATCTTGACATAAATATCATTTAGTCCTTAACACATTTTTAAAGTTCAATTTAGTCCTTAACACTAACTATGTACTTATTTTCTTTTTACGGTTAACCCTCCAATTTTCATAGAAAAAGAACTCTAATAATTCAAAGTTTAGTTCGGAGGTAGGTAAAATTAAACAAGAATTTCCACCAAGGAATCGAACTCAGGTTCTCTTTAACAATTCATCCTTGGTAGAGCTTATTAATCAATCGAGCTCAATTACTTGGTTTGAATATCTCTTCTAACCAAAATTTGGCCTAGGTTAACCATGTACGTTTTAGGGGAGACTAGACCCTTCTAAATCCAATGAACCCAACCCGCGTTGGTATGTTTTTATTTGTTAATCTTTTAAATAACTATGTCAATGAGATATTAAACTTTATCATTTTATTATATCTTGGTCAAAGTTGTATCAAGTGGTAAGGACTTAAATAAAATTAATAACGTAACATAAAACTCATATTTGACTTTATCTCTTGCTAATTGCCAGACATGCATTGTCTATGAGTCTGAAATTATTTATAAATAGATTTATGGATATTCTATTTTTATACTTTACATTATTTAAAAAATATATACTAAATGTTTTCTCATTTTTTTATAGTTTAACAAGATTTATGATGTGTAATCAATTTATTCTACTGCATAACAACACCCTTAAGAATATGAGGTTTTTTTACCCCCTAAGAAATCTAAATGCACCCCCCAACCCTCCCAACATCGAATTAAGTATATTTAAGGATATTCTTTTTTTTTTTATACTTTTTCACATTTTTATAATTTACCTATTTTAAGATGTAATATTATTTTACTTTTTGTAGTTAATTATTGTTCTGTTTGGGAACAGAAGGATGACACAATCTCTACGCTTGTGCCGAAGATGATCTAGTACATCAGAACAATAGTTAACTACCAAATCTGGAACCAAAACTTTGTTGTACCATATCATCGTCGGCACAAGCGTTGAGATCGTGTCATCCTACTGTTCCCAAATAGAACAATAGTTAACTACAAAAAGTAAAATAATACTACATCTTAAAATAGGTAAATTATAAAAATGAAAAAAAGTATAAAAATATAATATCCTTAAATATACTAAATTCCCAATTGGGAGGGGGTGCATTTAGATTTCTAAGGGGTAAAAAAGACTCATATTCTTAAGGGCGTTGTTATGCAGTAGAATAAAATGATTACACGCCATAAATCTTGTTAAACTATAAAATGAGAAAACATTTAGTATATATTTTGTAAAGAATGTAAAGTATAAAATTAGAATATCCATAAATCTATTTATAAATAATTTCAGACACACAGACAATGAATGTCTGGCAATTAGCAAGAGATAAAGTCAAAGATGAGTTTTATATTACGTTATTAATTATATTTAAGTCCTTACCACTTGATATAACTTTGGTTGAGATATAATAAAATGATAAAGTTTATTATCTTATTAACGTAATTATATAAAAGATTGACAAATAAAAACATACCAACGCGGGTTGGGTTCATTGGATTTAGAAGGTCTAGTCTCCCCTAAAACTTACATGGTTAACCTAGGTTCAAATTTTGGTTAGAAGAGATATTCAAACCAAGTAACTGAGATTGAATGATTAATAATCTCTACCCATGACGAATTGTTAAAGAGAACCTAAGTTCGATTCCTTGGTGGAATAATTCTTTTTCAATTTACCTCCCAACCAAACTTCAAATTATCATAATCTCTTTTCCATGAAAACTGGAAGGTTAGCCGTAAAAAAAAAAAAGTACATATTTAGTGTTTGTTCGTGCTACTGATAAGGTTATCTATAGTATAGGAACTTATGAAATAAAAAAAGTAATAATAACTTATTGTATCCTGTCATAATTACAAAATACAAAAAAAAAACTATTAATTTCTGAATATAAATATTAAAGTAACTTTATATAGATTTAATTTTCTGTGTATTATTAAAAAGTAATTAAATTCTTTACAACGATATTCATGGAAAGCTAATTGTGCTTTCACACGTGTCACTTCCAAATTTGCATATCTTTAAAATAAAATAAATACGCAAAAATAAAAAATAAAAATTTGTGCTTGGTTAATTGATAAACAAACATTTTCTTCAATAAGAAATACATAGTACATATAGTTTTAAGATATTTTAAAATTTTAAAAATATGTATATTAGATTAAAGTAAAAAGTAAATAATCAAAATAAAAAGTAAAATAGATTGCGTTTGAAATATTATTAATAAAATAATAAACTGTAGTTCTGTGATTGTGATACCTATGTAATACCTACGAGTAAAGTGTAGATAGATCCTATGTAATACCTTTAAATTTGTATATATTTAGAGGTCCTATGTTGATATGTAAAAAAACTATAGTTTGATACCTACGAGTAAAGTGTAGATAGATTCTATGTAATACCTTTGAAGAGTGTAGCTCATTTCTAAATTGAGAAGTCCTTTTAATTTTATGTGTTTATCTTCTCCATGTTGGGTAGTTGTTTTGTATATGGATTGAGTATGCTTTGTGCTCCGTTAATATCTAGTAATCTCTTTGTTTTGTTTTTTTTTGCCACAAGTAATCTCTTTGTTTTGTATTAAGGCATGTTTACTCTCAATTTATTTATATTTTCATTAAACTAATAATAAAAAAAGAGAATATAGATCAAATATATACCTCATACTTTTTTAAAAGAATTCTGCCATTTTTAGATTTTTTAAAAATGTCCAAACATTATTTTTATTGTTTCTAAAAATGTATTTTCTTCAGTTTTTGTATTATCTCTACCACAGATGTTATCATGCAAGTCTTCCATGTCCTTGTTAGCAACTTAAAATGTCATTGTTAGAACTTTAAAAGGACTAGAAGTTTAAGAAAATGAAATGTGAAAATATTTTCATAATGTAAACGGATCCTACATTCTAATATTTGTGGATTCCTCTATTGGTGTTTATTTACAAATATGTGAGTATAGATTTGTCAAACATACGTGAGATTGAGTGCCCTATTTGCCTTGGTATGTAATTTATAATTATTGCTAGATTTCCTTATTTATTACTGCAAAATATGGTAAATTTTACTCAAAATTTTGTTCTGATGAGAAAATATAACAATAGTTGATCAAATTCAAATGAAATGGTCAAAATGTTGAACAAACTAATTTAATATTAGTTGATGAAAAAATCTATGGTAATATTTATACATTCAAATCGATATATTACATCATTCAATACCATTAAAAACGTAAAGGATGAATCTGCGAACAAATTCACAGCATCCAAATTAATAGCACATAACAACATAATGCTTACAGAAATATATGATAAAATTAAAGTGATCGGAATACCCATGCCTCCGGATCTGCAATGTAGACGCCCAAATCTTTGATTGAATAATCGATCTTTCAATATGACTTAAATAAACATTGCAACAAGACGGAAAATCAAACAACGTCGCACAAGACGACGAACAACATGTTGAAAGCAAAATTCTTTATTGATATTTTAAAGATAACAAACATATTGACTTTTATTTATATTGTTATCTACTAATGAATTTTGTGAGAAATGTTTCATGGGAATGTTCGGGAAAAGCAAGAGAACGTTCCGACCTCACAAGGGATAACAAAATCTTTCTTAAATATAGCAATGAACAAATATGAACTTTTTGGGTAAATGTCAAGATATGCATACTGCTACGTCTTTGCCTTCGACTCATGTATACTGCTACGTCTTTGCTAATTAAGCAAATAAGGGAAGAATTTAGGATTTGACTTCGACTTATGTATACTGCTACGTCTTTGTCAATTGAGCAATGTTCACGGGACTGATATCTTTTCCTTTTATACATGAATTTTTATACACAATCATATCATTATATTTTTAATTAGAAAAAAAGATTAATTTACCATGATAGTACTTTATTTTATTAATGTTTAAGATATGTATAACGCAATGAAATCTCTTAAAATAGTTGTACAAAAACAAAACAAAAAACCTATTAATGTAACCGTAAAAAAAAAAAAATCTTTGAAAAAAATAAAATTGTAACAAAACTTTGCACTACATGTATATTGTCTTTACATTCTTAGAATATCTAGTGTATACACAGCCAAGGATCCAACGTGGAGGCAATGGGGTCGACCGACCTCACTTGCCTCCACTTGCTTGTTGTATTTTTAACCTAAAATTTGATATTTATGTGATTTGGCTCCACTTATATAATATTGTTGTTTTCATATAGTTCATTCATAATACTATAAAAAAATTTCAAAAACTAAGAAGGATCTTAATGAGTGTTCTAAGAGCACTAGATAAGAAATTATAAGAAGTAATTTTTTTATAAAAAGTTGTTGTAATTATTATATCGACAAAAATAACGTTTATTTTTAAGAAATTTTTTTCTTTTATGAAATTTTTAACCAATTCTCTTAGAGCATATCGTTAGCAAGACCATATAACTACTATTATTCTAAATTATTTTTATATTTGTTGTAAAAGGCCCTATGATTGACGTTGGTGGTTGAAAAAATAATTAATTAGGGTTATATTTTTTATACTCCGCTAGAAATGAAAAAATATCATAAGAAAATCAACATTTTAGAGCAATTATAAACATAACCTATATAATTTTTGCACGCTTACGCATTTATATAGTTTTATATAAATTTTATGATATAACTTTGATCTCACTTATTAAAATTTCTGGATACATCATTGTCTATACACAAGTATAAATTGGTTTATCGATGGTTATAAGCTATAACGTGTCAAACCAAATTTCGTTGTCATTTCAGGTATTTAGCAGTAGTATTTGGTCTCTTCAAACATTGAATGAGCAGACCTAGGTGATTTTTATATGGCAAATTAAGCATATCATATGTATGTTTTTCCTTTCCTTTTTTTATTACTGATTTCCATTTCCTGTGTTAAAGAAATTTAATGTATAAATTTGACCATTTTTTGCTTATTATTTGGTGCATTTTTTTTATCTAACAATGATATTTAAACACTTCTATTTTTTATACACTTGTTCAATTTTTTTTTCTTTTCATATCTCTCTATTTCTATCTCATCATCAAATCATCACATATACCACATCGTTTTCATTTTCTCTTTTTTCTCTTAATTTAAAGGTATATACACCCACATAAAGTGTACGCAAAATATTTTCCTTTTTTTACATACAAAAGTTTTAGTGACTCAATTTCAGAAAATTTTTATGATCTGAGTTGATCTCATAGCCTTTAATTTAGAGAGTGCTTAAATATCATTCATCAAATAGATCCTAACATCGGATTGAACATTGCATGTATGTTTTGATATTCATCCAACACATTGTGTATATACTTTGATGCTGGATAATGTAATTAAGTGTATGTTTGATTTTGTAGTGAGAATAAATGAGTTGAAGGTAAAATAATTGTATTTGGATACCTCTAAGTAAAAATGATTTAAACTTTAAATTCATTGTAAAAATCAAATCTATAATAAAAAAATTAGAAATTCTAACTTCAATTAAAATCAATTTTATTTGACCCCTTTAACTTTGTATAAAAATCTTCTTTCATTTTCTTTAATCATTTTCTGTCCTCTGGTTAGAAAACAAACCAAAGTGATAACTAACCATGTGGGGCGGGCCATCCTTTTTCAGTGTACGGCACCCGGTTTTGTACACACTGCCAGTGTAACACTTCTTATCACCAACATTATTTGAGGAAAGGACGATTCCAATATAAACAAGTACACTTTTGATGTGGAATTTAGCTTGCTCAACATTCAACAAAGCATGTGATTCTCTCATGAAAGATTTTTATCACGTGGATCCCACAACCTGGTGTCAGCAAGAATTCCACAATTAGTTTAGAGATTAATGTATGATTTTATGGCTTTCCACTTGGTTTTCAAGCTATAAATACAACACTAAAATTTAGCTTGAACCAACCATTATTTCAAGAATTACTAAGGCAAACAGAAAAATAGTTTGGATACAATCATCTCATGGGGGGTCTTACAATTCCTTGCAAAGAAGATGATGCATTCATAAATCTTACCTCACAACTACGTACCTTTTGAAACATTAATTCATACATAACATATACTAGAATAGAATGTGCAATTGTTAAATCGATCTTAAAATGAGAAATAGAAACACTATTAAGGTGTTGTGTGCTTTACGAAAATTATACGTGAATGCTATGTGTATGCATGCAATATGTAATGTTTGCTAAGTGTTAACGTGAATTGTGATATGTAATATGTAATGTAATGTGTTAATGTGAATTGTAACAGATGTACTAAGTCCTAATACAATAAGTATTAGGATCTACCGTCTAGATGCAAAAGTGTACTAAGTTGTTAATTTTCTATCGACTACGATCGGATTATCAAGGAGTATCTTGAGCCGACGAAAGGGCAAAAGACAGTGCTAAGATCAATGATTTTTTTTTTAAGAAGCTTGCTAAGATCAATGATTTATATATGATAACCCAAAAAAATGGAATAAGAGAACAAAAAATAGCATGCTGAAAGTTTATTATCTAAATTGTACACGTAATTAAATTAAGGCACAAAACAATTTTTAAGGATTTCAAATTAAAAAAATTATTTTTAACCAAAGTTAAATACTTCAATTTCCAATTCATTAAATGTATAAATTTTTATAAAAACTTATTGTTTAAGAGGTTTAAAGAGTATTCAAAACACCTGTTGACATTTCCGATAAATTAAATCAACTAGTCACCGTGAGTTTAACTTACTAGTAAGGGATAATGCATAATATATGCAGATCGGGGTTCGAACCCCAAACATCCCGCTTATTCATTTTTAAGGTAAATTTCTCTAGTCGTCAAATTACTTAAAAAAAATCAACTAATATATGATGGAGTACATGGTAGGATCTATCTACCTCTATTATTTGCGCCAGCCATACCCACACTGACAATTATACATGTACCATGTAGATATTTTCCTTTGGTATTCTGATGAAGATTCTCTTATCAAATTAATATGGGAGATCAATACACTTTCAGTTTTTTTAATTATAATTAATTTTTCAATTTGGTGCGTTTTGGTTTTTGCATTAATTTTTTTTTTCTTGCAACTCTAATTAGAATATGGGTTGAATTACTATATATCCAAGAGTTTTCTGTCAAAAAGAAAATCTATCCAAGAGATACTGCAGTTTGGACTTTGGATTGATAAGGTTATTTTTAGGGATGGACCGATAAGATATATGTGCGAGGATCTAGCTCTATTTTCTGTGTTACCTTCTCTGGCAATACACATTTTTTTTGTTATTCTCTGACAATATACATTGCACCACGAAGCCTATCTTATCACATGAATATGGGGGGATCAATATAATATCTTCTTGCAACTATTAGAATTTAGAACATGAGTTGAAGTTCTTTCCAAAAAAAAAGAACATGAGTTGAAGTACTATCTATCCACAATGTATACAAAATTACCACATCATTCAATTATATTTTTTTATTAAAAAATATATTAACTTAGCGTGACAGTAATTACTTTATAATTGTTTAAAGTATCTTATCTATTATTCATGCAATCAAATTTGATAAAAAAAATTTTTGCACTACTTATATATTGTCTTTATATTCTTAGAATATTTAGTGTATAATAGCATACTAGTATGAAACGGCTTATCGAAAGTTAACTTATACTAACATGTGTCAAATTATCTTAGCCTTTTGGTTTGGCCAAATTTCTTTTTGTCATTTCAAATATTTAAAAGTAATATTGTCTCTTCAAACTTTGAATCTTCAAATTAAACCTTTGTATATATCTAAAAGAAAGTTAAACCTGTATGATTTTTTTAAGCATATTATATGCATGTTTTTTCCCTGACACGAAAAATAAACTTTACTTTTTGACTGGAAAATTTTAAATAAAATAATGATAGTAAAAAAAGTATTTATATTTATCAAAATATTAAATTGTTGAGCTCTTAGGCCTAAAATAACTTTTGGATGACTAAAAAAATCAAATAACACAAAGGTGTGACTTTTTAGTTAAATAGTCTTCTAAAAGTACATGGACATTGACATTCTAAAAAAAAATAAAAAATCCTCCTCGGCTTGGTACTATCATAGCTACAATCTAGTTTTTTTTTTGTTAATGCTAAGAATTGATTGAAAACAAACAAGGGACATGAACCAACATAGAAAACAAAACAAATATTATTCGCTCAAATTCTCACCTTAATTCTCGTAATACAATTTAGTTCTCTCTTCTGGTGTGGCGCCTCCTCCGTAGTCGTATTCCAACTAAAGACAATTTGGAGCATCGTGGTGTTTTATCTTCTGCTGCCACGTCTTGTGTGTTTGGGTGCGGTTCCACTGAGTCGGCGGTGCATCTCTTTATTCATTGTACCTTCGCCGGCCACCTTTGGGCTCTTGTCTGGAATTGGTTAGGTATTTCTTATGTGCATGCTGGTGAGCGACATCACTTTATTCAGTTCACTAAGATGGCGGGAATGCCTCTTTTTTCTCAATTATATTTCAAGATTATTTGGTTTGCCACTGTTTGGGTGATTTGGAAGGAAAGGAATAACCAGGTTTTCCAAAATACGGTTTCTAATCCTCTCACCTCATTGAAAAAGTAAAGCTTAATTATCTTTTATGGTTGAGGTCTAAACAGGTGGCTTTTGTCTATTTTTACCACGATTGGTGGAAACATCTCATTCCTTGTATGGGTGTTCTTTTGTAATTGTTTCGTTTTTGGTTGGTGCTCTGTTGTTGGCATCATGACCTTGTAAATATTTTCCGTTGTTCTCCTCTTGCCCATCTTGTGCGGGCTACAACAACGTTGGTTTAGTAATATAATTTCATTTTGATTTGTTAAAAAAAACAATTTAGTTCCTTAGAAGACGATCTAAGTTATTCTCACTCTAATTACTTAAGATAAAGAAATTTGATTCGTCTCACAAATATTTTTGCATTTAATTACCTTTTATTAAAATTGTAGAGGTGAGTCAATTTGGTCTTACAAATTGGTCCTTAAAATTAAGGGTCATCAATCAATTCAGACATTTTTTTTCTAACAAAGATAAAAATATCATATATGAAACGTTTAGATGGAGCATATATATTTATACAAATTTGTTTGGGGCTTCTATGCATATCTATTTTACATTAGAAGTGGATTATACAAATTTGTATAAATCATTTTGATTATAAAAAGTTGCTTGATTCAAGTATAAGTGGAAAGTCTCAAATCGATTATGAATGTGTTGAATGTTGGATGCTAATAAATAAGATAGACTACTCATGTACATGACGTCTTCAAATTTTAGGTAGAGATGTGACGTCTAACTCTTTTATAGTTTTGAAGCATTGACACGTTGTCTTCATCTAGTGCTCTTCGTACTCTACAATAAACGGTATCAAAGCCCTACTTAAGCTTGATAGGGGAGCGAAATCTTGACGTTGAATCCATGTATCAAAAATATTTTAGGGATGATTTAACGAGGCATTCCATTGATAATAACAATAGTGCAAATATAGGATGATGAAGACTCTTATCTGAAGGGGAGATTATTTTGTTAACATTTAAGTGGCGAGTCTCAGAACGACTACGAATGAACTGAATGTTTGATATATAAGATAGATCATCGATATACCAAATATCATAAAGATCTTTGATAGAGACATGGTATTTCTATCATGTGTGGTATAGAGCATTGATTATGTTGTTGCTTCTAACCTTCTCTTGACTCTCCAACAAAAATCAGTTTATCTTTTTATCCAATCTTTCATATTTTAGAGTCTTTTACTATCATCTAGTTAGAACACAAACCCAACTACCCAAGTGACAACGAACCACGTGGGCCCTGTCATTCTTTATCAGTGTACGGCACTCGGTTTTGCATACTCTGTAGCTCTACCTCTTTATCATCACATTCATTATTTGAAAGGACGATTCCAACATAACTGCGCTGGCAGATATAAACAACAAGTACACTTTTGATGTGAAATTTAGCTTGCTAAACAAAACCATGTGATTCTCTCAAGATAATTTTTTATTACATGGGTCCCACAACCTTGTGTCAGCAAGAATTCCACAATTAGTTTAGAGATTAATTAATGTATTATGTATGGCTTTCCAAGCTATAAATACAACACCACAATCCTCACTCAAAAAACATAACATTTCCACAACTTCTCAAATACATTCAACTCTTTCTCTTCATTTCAAACCTCTCAAGGGCTATTATTAGATCACCATAATAACATCATGGGTATTCGTTTGCCGTTTATGGCTCTTCAAGCAAAACAAATATTCAAGTCTACCTCAACACAACAACAGTCCAATGTTCCAAAAGGACACATAGCAGTCTACGTTGGAGAGTTGCAAAAGAAACGGTTTGTGGTTCCAATATCATACTTGAATCATCCAACCTTTCTTGACTTGCTTAGCAGAGTGGAAGAAGAGTTTGGATACAATCATCCAATGGGTGGTCTCACTATTCCTTGCAAAGAAGATGCATTCATCAATCTTACCTCTCAACTACGTGCCGTGTGAAAGATTCCTATATTTTTTATATACTAGATTAGAATAAAAAATAAAATGTACTATGTAATTATGTATGTACTATATATAATTCATATTAGACTACTATTAATATTATTCACTTCATTTTTTTCTATTTGGGTTTCTCCTTCTAACTTTAATCTTCTTGACCAACCAATACAAAATGTTGTATATTGTCATATAAAATATAATGTTTCTTCAAGAGAAGCAAAATTCCCATGGTAAATGTAGTTTCTGTTTCTTTTGTTCTTCTGGAAGGTGAAAAATTTGCTATTGAAAAATTCAACATCAATAGTTCAGTTGCTGGCATTTTGTAGTTTATCCACATTTTCTTCTCCAAAATCCGAATGGCTAGGTTTTTCTACCTCGTTCCATGTGTGCAATAGGTAAGCTTTCCATTTTTCTTTTTTCTTCTTTCAGTTGAAAAGAGAAAAAACATAATGTTAGTGATATGACAATATTTCATACATGTAAACGAACAAGTTATTCTCGAATTGTCTGATATTACATATATAGTGGAAGAACTTACAAATATCAACACCAAAATCATCTGATAGACTGATATACATGTTTTCTTTATATACCTACTTTTTAGTATACACCTAGAGAGTTCGGCAAAAAAGTACATGTAGAAATACACACATCCAATATCAGCATCTCTATTATCAAACATTTATATAATCCGCGTTGCAAAGGCCACATCGGTGATCACAAGAACAAGATCTGTGCCGTCTTATATTCAACCATGGTTTTTTCATCAAAATGTACTCGTGGAGATGTTCTACACTTTCCCTGCTCTTAGCATTCAATGGCCCCAGCACTCAAGAAGGCATCATCTACAGCTTTCTTGGGTCTAGATTACTCTTCTACTATACCATTAGGATGAAGGAGATTTCAACTTCTATTGAAAAAACATTAATGATGGTAATTGATACATGTACACTTAGTCCAGAGATAGATTTCCAGTTCGAATGTTTCGTTGCTGATTGCTAATATTTTTGCCGAGTCGTAATTGGGATGAGCTCCAATCACCTTGGAAACCGCCGAATGGAGATGCAAGCTTTGGCTGATACCATTTTATCAAGCCCAGACTATTTATTCTAAGTTTCCCATTTGATTCACTACCCTGGTAAGGAATATGAAGCCTTCTAAACATCGCTGCAACTGCTTGGCCACCTCTGAAGTCAAAACATTGCATATTTGTCATACATAACAATTCTTAGACAATATTTTATCTAGACTCCTTGTGCAATTATACTGAAAAAATGAAAATAATTCACACAAGAACACCTAAGATCATCTTCCATTATTTCAGTTCAACCACATAAAAATCGGTCAGACATTTATGACAAATTCTCCTAAAAACATAATGCAAATTGCAAAAAGATTAAGATGAACCTGCCAGTATCAAAATCGTACCAGGGATAGTAAATGACCCACATAATACTTCAAGAAAAATTGAAAACTAAACTTTTATTTTGAACAAGTTGAAAACGAAACTTGAAATTTGAGTTGCTCGGGCATGGACACTTAATACTAACATGTGGATAGGCCACCAAAGTAAGTAAATCAGTAAAATATAGTTGTCCCAAAAATAACCTTTAGATGACAGTTGCACAATTATTTCCATATTTGATATGGCAGTCTAAAAATGAAACATGCTTCTGCATTTAAACATAGGTGTGTTCTTCTGGCTCAGAAAATTTGATTAGTAGCTCATATGGTAAGCTTGAACAAAATGTATTGTTGCAGATATGAGGTAACAATATGAATTTCAAAAAATGCTGTCTGTGGATGCATTTGTGATTGACTATTCTCACCTTTCTGCAAGTATAATAATCTTTTCCCCTTCTGGAGACAAAAGTTTTGTTTCTTCTACAGGCAGTAAAATGATTATATTGGGTAGTTTTGCACCTGAAACATTATCATGGGGAACGAGCAAAGAAGTCAGTAGGCTATAATGTAAACAATATTTTCTGCTGCACGCCTACTTTTGGGTTAATGACATTTAAGTAGCAAATGGAAACTATTCATTGACCAGGTTTATTCAAACAAAGACTGATAAAAAAAATAAAAAAAATCTAAAACTTATTGTTAAAAGGAAAACAACTACGGGATACGAACTAGCATTATCACCAATTGACAAATAAAAAATGGATCAACAAGTGAGTGATCAAGCTTGAGAATTAAAGTGACTGGGTAAAATGTCATAAAAGCAAAGCTTTGTCGCAATCTTTGCTGCAGAGTACTAGAAAACAAGCCCTTATATTGGAAAAATCATTAGGTAGAAGGGACCGAAAAAAGCTCACTAGGGTGGTGGAGAGGCTAACTTGTTTATGATAATCCTGTTAACAAAACGTGGATAATAACACTTGAGCAAATAAAATAAAGCACATTCCTTTTAATCTTATGTTGTTAGCTATTCCTTTCCATACAACCGTTAAAAGGTTTTAAGAAATGAAAATGGCAATTTTCTCTATACTAAACATATTTTTATATCCAAATATCATAATCAATTCTCAATTTAGCTATTTTTAAATAAATTTCAACATATATCTCAAGCAAGAATTATAAGAAAAAAAGATAGATAGAGGAGATAACCATTCTATGAAGGAAAACTTCCTTATCAAAAAGTACAACATGCATAATGCAGACTGATAGTAATATAGACGATGATATTACCTGCAGCTAGTCGATGCTTGAGACCTTTCAAAATAGTTAAGAGGTATACCTGGAACATTTACATGGATTTAGGGATATGAATTTCACAATTATAGCAGCTTAAATATTTATCTACTGCATATGAGTTTACATCTTCAAATTTGCAAATATTCCATTAATATATCACGTTTGAAAGACCATAAAACTGAAGATGCAGAAACACAAGAGGTTATTGTTATTTCCAACAATTGGATCCATCATTCGAACTCATAAACATATTCCCATATTTGTATTGGGTATAATAACTTAAATGAAATTTATCGCTTATTAATAATAGAACATAGTAAACCCATTTGGGGTTGGCCTAGTGATTGGCTTGGGATCTTGGAGTTTGCTCCTATCAAGGTCTCAGGTTCGATTCCCACTGGTGCCAATTTCGGTGGGGAAATCCATACAGAGCTTGCTCTCGCTTAGAACGGGACCCCCACAAGTGGGCGGTGGGATTGGTCCCCTCGGATTAGTCAGTCCCTGGATCGGATACCAATTTTTCAAAAAAATAAAAATAATAGAATATAATAAGCATATCTAGCCTTAAAAAAAATTGGGTTGGCCTTTGGTATGTCTTTATGTTGGAATATCAAGTGTGAGTAAGAAATCTCACATTAAATAAAAATGTGAGTGTTGAGCAACATAGAAGCGAGGGGGCCCATATATCTAATGTGTTAAGGTTTCGGGAGAAGATGTGATGTCCAAACCACTTGAGTGATTGCTCTTAGCCCTATTTGATGATCCCCTCATGAGTCATGACCCAACATCTATCCATCCAAATACCTTTAAACTGATATATACAATTCTGTACTTTTTAAACAGGGAATAAAACTGCGGGCTGAAATATTTTCCCAACTACAATTGAGGTAATGAATTCCACATGCAACTACTCTCTTTCTTTGGTGTTTGACAGTTAAAGTGCATTCTTGCATCTAACATAAATTATCATTGCAGGAGTATTTTAAGTTTTAGACACTCACCTCAGCAGTAAAAGCATCCAATTCTTTAGCATCGATAACAATAGGATTCATTTTAAGTGATACAGATGGAACAACTCCATATGAAGCAGCTTCCTACATGATTAGAACAGCATCATACGATATCCATGCCCCCTTAGCAACAATAAGACACAATAAATTTAATATAATTAGTTTCAGTTCCATATTCCATACTGACCTCAAGTATTGAAAAAGCGCGAGGATCATATTCGCCAAACCCATCTATCAACGAACAGAGGTTTGAAGTTTTTGAGCTCTCAGCAGTTACTCCCAGGTTCTCAACAAGTCTATTTTTCACACATGTATCATAAGGGAATTTCAAGCATCCCAGAACTTGTGACAATATTTGACTTGTAGGCTTTTCACCAGCTCCTATTGTTTCGCGATACACCATTAAAGCCAGTGATGTCCTAAGAGTAAAAAGCAGCATTAGAAACTTCACAAAGAAAATAACCTGGAAGAGAAGGCCAACTAAATTAATGGTTATAACAAATAAGGAAAGGAGTGATTCACAGATTTCACTTATGTTACTAATTCTTATTTTCTTCTTCAACAGAGTTTTTTTTACGAAATAAATGGGGGAAAATGGATCACTTCAAACAAAATAATAAATATCTTTGAGGGGATAAAACATAATATTAAATAAATGCAATAGTTATACAAAAAAAAAACAGTACGCTGACATACCTAAATTGAAAAAACAAAAAAGAATGTCTATATATAAATAGTTCGTATGACAGAGAATCGTGTATCAAAAACAGTTGCAGAAATTATATAATAAATACCATTCATTATTAACTTGTGGCTGCCCTGAGTCAAAAGATAAAACAGTTTCACCAACAAGACAAGCCTTCTCAAACCTCCGCAGGCACATTCCTTTCAAAGAAATCAAAGTACTATCAGGATTAACAAACCATGCAACTCTCGAGGCATAATATATGAGTAGATTTAGGCCTCGAAATTATCAAAGTCTATGATCTTTTTCTTTAACTTCCTATCAAATGAAGAATTAAATTCATAACCAAAAAGCTGTTAAAATCATGAGTAATGCATTTTCTTTTATAATTAAAGGGGAGGAATAAGGTTCACCATATTGCTGTATTGTGAAAGAAAAGGTCAAACGTTAAATATAACTTCAATTTTAATGTACTTGCAAACATCACTTAGTGAGACAATAGTTTTATGATAACAAAGCTCCAGACGAGGGGAAGTAAAAGCAGAAGTAGCACTGGAAGCCACAGACTTTTTTAAAGCAAGTAGAAAATAATCGATAAATCCTACAATACTCACCAATTATGCATCGACACATGATGAGAGTAGGTGCTGCACCATCCTTTTTGGCTTGAGAAAGGAGCATTTGAGCGGCTTCCATATCATCCTTCCTACAAAAGCAGGCAGAAAATAAATGTGTCCAAGTAAGAACTCAAACTAAATCATTAATTTGACAACACATCCACTTATACCACTTACTTCTCACTTGCCACTATAAGTATTGAGAATGTGATACTGTTTGGGCACAATCCTAATCCTTTCATTTCAGATAAAACCTCCAAAGCCTTCTGAAATTGATCTCCATCACCTGTACGGAACTCACAATGTTTTAAAATCCATTTTTCTAACAAAGAGCTATACCTAAACATTGCAACTGCACACATCAGGGAGAGGGGGGAAACAACTGAACAAGGGATAACATTTAAAACGAAGTTGGAAGTAACCATATTTTAGGTACCACTAAGGTAGAGGGTTTTCACCTATGTCATTAATAAAAAGGAAACGTTTTGGAAAAAGAAATGTTAGCCAGTGTCAAGTTATCTTTGCATTTACTGGCTTGTCCTTATCAGATCTTAATCACATAAAGTTATATTCATGCATATTTAACGCTACTTCTGGGTTATAGTTTCAGTAATCATGCTTTTGGTTTATTTACAAGTTTACTAAGGGTTATTTCTATAATTACAAGTTTAGGTACTTCTATAAAAAGGTGTTTGGTAAAGGGGTTGGCGCAGATTAGCAATTGTACAACAAAAAATTACCTCTTTTTCTGTTTCTCTCACTCTTTCAATATTTTTATTCTCTATCTGCTCTTATTTTCCTAGGGTTGTTGTAGTATTTCCTTGGAGAATTTTAAATATAGGGGTTTATTTATGTAATTATGCATATGTATAAGCTTTGGTTTTGTCGGTTATATTAGTAAATCAACGTGGATTAGTTATTTGTATAAATAGTATCCAGTTTCCCTGTCTTCACTTGTCGACTCTTGGTCCCCTAACTTGAATTAGTCATAAAGTCAGGCACTAACTTATTAGTTATCGAAGAACGAATGAAGAATAATTTCTAACGAATCTTTAACTTTAGTGCTCATGTGATACATCTCTTTGGCCTCTCTCCACGATCTTATCTAATTTGATTCTCTCAATAAACTTTCTCTTCAGATGTGTTTACTAAACAAATTAACTTAAAATCGCCCAATTTCACTAACCCCTACCATCTTCCTTCAAATTTAGTTACTTTTCATATGAAATACTTCTCAAAATCATTAACCAGCATCCTAAATCAATCACTTAGTGTTGAGGCATAAACATCCTGAATGAATGAAAATATGAAATAATAATTTAATAAATGAAAAGGAAAAAGTCAAACTTACAAAGTGCAGTGAGCAAAGCATTAACAGTTGAAACTGTTTGCACCAATTTAAGAGATTTAAGATATTCGTATAGCTCCAATGCTCTCTGCCAATTTTTTGCCTGGAACAAGAATTTTTACATTTGTAAAGCATGGTGAGTTCATTACAGGAAACAGAAGTATTGAAATAACATAAACTAACATGGAAAAGAAACTTAAAAGCATGCTGTAATTGACTTAGGCTGTACCTATACTTCATATGCTACAACAATTTCTCTAAAGTATTTATCTTAGGGTTCTCAGATTAAGAAGTTTAGTTTTGTTATCTTTAGCTTCTAGAAGCAGGGTCGTCAACGAGAACAGAAAATCCTTAAATACTACGCTTAGCGGATAACATCTTTTATGCCTACATATTTCTTATCTAAGATCAGTAGCTAGAGTGCCAGTAAAACCTTTTCATTATAGTGAAACCTATTTCTTATAATACATATTCAATCAAATAAAAAACCTAATAATAGTCATTTAACTGAATTGAACCAAATTTTCCTAAATTAAAGGCATGATTTAAAACTAAAAATAATTTCATGTTATCTGTTTTTAATACATAAGCAGTATTTAAATATACTTTATTTCCATGTATACTTTCAATCTTTATCAATTCTTTTCCTGTACATGCAGATCCTGATTTCACTCTGTTACTCAGCAAAATCAATTACCCAACTTTTTGGGTTGAACAACTAGAAGATGCCAGGGTAAGACCAAACTCATTACTTATTAGCAATGATTTCATTTTTTCCGAGTCTAAGGAGAGGCAGTGACTTAAAATGGTTGACAGTGAACCATGTGTTTCAACTGACAAATATATTACTTACTATCTTATAAAATAGCTCAGATTACTGGTACTCTATTAATTTTTTCAGAAGTTGCAAGCTGACCCCTAAACAAATATGGGCGAGACCTCTTATTTTTGTTCCTCACTCAATCCTCCAAGCACTCTAACTCGTGCACCGTACAATTATCGTCACAGCTGCTGCCACTTGCATGATCAAGAAGGCATTCAACTTGAAATCGCCCGGTTTTGATTTAGGAGCAGCCCTGGCTCCAATCAGGGGAATCCAAAGCGGCTAGTGAAGAAGAATCAAATGAGGGTCGTAAGACTTTCCCTCCAAAGATATTGATTCTTACAGATGGGGGAGACACAGCATCACCTGATAACAACAAACTCAGCAGGAGAGGGAAATCTAGGTTTGCCTCATTGCAATTAAGGAAATATGTAAGTGTACATCACTATTGTGAAATCATTTAATGTTTCAGTGATAGAATGTTTACGGTAAAAACGCAGTAAACTCACTGCCATGGAGGATACAAAAAGTTTTGACTATTTGTACTTGACTGGATATGGTAAAGATTGCATCCCAATGAAAGAATCAAACTTGCTTCTCTCCAACCCAATTGATAATATCTTGAGCCTGGTTTGTCTGTGTCTAGTGTCTTAGTGGCTATGCTTAGAAATCACAACACAGGCAAGATGGTGATGATTCTAGTGCATTAGTGATGGTTTGTCTGTGTCTAGTGCATTAGCACCCTTTGAATGTTGAACAAAGACTTGGAAATTTGGCTCTGGGGTTTGCTGGATAGTATAAAATTTGATTGGTGTGAAGCCAAACGTGGTAAACCAGAACGATTTGATATCTAAGTTTGCACACGGTGTTAACAAAGCAATGGTGGGCACTTATATGCCATAAGAAAAGGGAACATTTAAATCTAGTAAAACAAAAAAGAAATATCACCCTATAATAGTAGATTAATTTTTATGGCTCATGGTGAACTATATGTTTTGATGGTTCACTTATACTCCACCTTCATTTTCCTGTGCGCCAATTTTGATTTGGTTTTTCCTTTATACATTTTACTTGACCAAACATACATACCTTGCTACAGGCGCCCATCAATGAGCTATATGTCATTATTCCAATCTGTACTCCTTCTTTCCGGGCTTGTTGTAGTATATCAAAGGCAGCCTCCAGCTTTTTAGCATGTCCAGCAACATCTATTAGTGCACTCATAAACATCTACAAAGGTGATTCAATAACTTCTGTAAGCAAACAATGGTAGAGAAAGGACAGGACACTACACGCAAGAATCGATTCAAGAAACCACCATACAAATAAAGGCAGATTTTTTTTTAAAAACAAAAAACATGATGTAAATAATCCATAATTACCCAAAAATTCAAAAACATAATACCTCATCAGGGAGCACCCCTTTCCGGGTCATGTCATCGTATACACTACGTGCAAATTCCCAATCTCCAGTTTGACTGCAAGAATTAATTGCAATTGTGTAAACTTCTGAAGATCCCTTTATATTATATTGCTCTATCATCTTATACACTTCACGTGCTCGTTCAACCTATTGAAATGTCATCATTGTTAAGTATTACATACATTTCATGAAACATAAGAATTACTCCAAAAAATATATTTTCATCCTTGAGGGAAATGGAGGAAGAAAGATCCACACCTGACCAGCCTTTGCACATGCCTTCATCAATGTGCCAAAAGTTACGTGGTCTGGCACTATAGGCTGTATTTCAGCTTCCATTTCTGCTATCACATCAAAGGCACGAGCCATTGCTCCCGACTGTGCACATGCAGCTATAAGTGCATTGAAAACAACACGATCTGCCTTCACATTCTACTGCATAAAAATATTTCATCAGTATGTACTATTAACAATTGTAATAGGAACTCGACAAATACCGGTGAAACAATATTTTATTAGAAAAAGATGCTGCAAGTATTGTACCTTTGACCTCATTATCCCATAAGCACCAAATGCTTTAGCTACTTGACCAGCTCTAGCACAACCATCTATAAGTGCCCCGTAGGTATGAACGTTAGGTTCCACTCCAGAATTAACCATCTTGTGAAACACCTAAGCATGCATATTAACATTTTTTACTACATATGGATTTAGAGAAAATATAATTAAATATAATAACATCATGCTAGGGTGAATTAATTAACAAATCCAAGAAGAGAGGCATTGTACTTCAAACATTAGATCAACTTTCCCACTCTTGCCACAAGTTGATATTAGAGTGGTATAAAGTTTGCAATCAGGATCTAGTCGAGCATCCTTAAGAAGCTGAATAACTTGGAAAGCCCCTGAACGTAAAACACAAATGTCATGCACTGGAAAGGTGGAAAAGAAAGAACCTTTTGGAGGGTAACCAGCATCATTTACCTTCTGAATCTTGGGAGCTTGCACACACTGACATAAGCATATTAAATGTACTCAATGTTGGATTTGGAATAAGCCTAACATAATCAAAGGCTTCATTTACGGCTTTTTGTTTCTTGCAGATGTTGAAAAACTTGGCATGATAAACCTATAACCAGTGAATATGACACATAAGAGAAATTCAAAATTGAAGAACAGAATAGCCGGAAACAACCATAAAGATGCATGTACCTTAGTCATATCTAGTAAACCCTTCATTTCCATATCTTTAAGCAATTCTACACATTCACATAACCTAACAAAATCAATGTACTTCAAGATTAGTTTTTCAAGCTTTAAATCCGTAGTTAAGAGACGAAGGGAGGAGTTTGACAACATTGTTTCATTCAAAGCAAATTTGCTACATTTATAAAATTCTTATAAGATTTATCTAAGGACACTTTTATGTTCTTTGGCGTTCATTGGAGTACCTCCCAGCTTTTAGCAAGTTATTATACTTGCTTAGATGCTTTGAAGGATCAACTTTCAGACCATCGTGGACCCTGATTTGATCATTTCTCTGATCAACATGCACCCTGATGTGGGAACTCTGGGGCAAAACATTGTTATTATTGTGATCCATATAGTTCCTTTCCATGTCTCTCACATATCTGCTGGATTTCCTCAATTTTTTACTTGTATGTTGTGGAGGATAGCCTTCCTTGGGACTGGAAATTTTAGCTGCTCCTTCAACGTACTCTGAAACAACAAACGTGATTTACATTATGAAAATTTTATCTAAATTTTGATTGTTCATCATGATGACATTATGAAAAGATTGGCTACATCATCAATGAAATTTTATCATCTTGTATTTTCTTTTATATAAATACCTGCATTTTGTAGAGAAATATCTGCAGATAATCCTAATCCATCCAGGCTGATATTTCTTATAGCTGATGACAGTTCTGTGCTATTCACAAAAGAAGTACTGGGAGATAATGACTTGATACTACTCAAGGGTGTCATGGATTCAGATGCCAAATTATTGTCATCATAAAACATGTACAGCCCTTCCCTAACAGATTCACCAAAAATGACATTGCTTTTGATGGCATGAAGATCAATTTTTTCTTTAGTATGGCCATTGATTGTATCAAGTGCTTTGTCTAAACCAACAGAAGAAGTGTTATGCTCAGGTTTGACCTCACTCAAAGGCAACTCAAGAGCAGAGTCAGCAACATCTTGACTTTCTTCCACTTGTAAAGTCATTTCCTCAGCAAAAGCTATAGATGCCAATGAATTTGATTGGAAAGTCACAGACAAAAAAGGCTCCTCTAATACCTCAGAACTGTTACCATTGACACTAAAGGAACTGTTACCATTAACACTAGAGTCAAGAACAGAGTTACCATTGACACTAGAGTCAAGAACAGATGATGATGAATCTAATGTCCGAGTCTTCATGGTTGTTTCCTGCACCATAGAAGATTGCAAAAATTGAAGGTGGACCTCTTGGTCCTCAAAAACATGGTTTTCCTTTCCGTTGAGGTCATTTAACTTCCCAATTTCGTTCAGTGAGTTATCCCTTTGAAATTCTGGAAATCCAAGAATCTGGCTATCAATGACCTGGTTCCCAACGTTACTTCCTTGTGGTGATAATGCATATTTTGCATGTCCCTGTGTCAGTAGTGGTGAAAATGTTAAGGTTTTATTAATTATATAAATAGAAGTATAGAACATGTGCAGTATGCAATCAATTCAAAAATACTTTAAACTAGGCCACAGAAGAAAACACTAGAACACTGTGAACATTAAGAGACTGTTTGGGAAGGGAATTTGTTTTGTTTGGAAACAACATTATGTCATGGACTTTTTTTACTAGCTTATAGTGTTTTTTGATAAGCTACTTCAGTAGCTTTTGAGCTTATAGCTTATCATTTTTCTCAATTTTAGTCTTCCTATCTTACTGAAGAAGTAGTCAAAGGAGGAGCATTGGCGTAACGGTAAAGTAGTTATCACGTGACTGAAAGGTCACGATCACGGGTTCAAGCCATGGAAACAACCTCTTGTGTAAAAAAACAGGGTAAGGCTGCGTATGCGGGAGCTTTAGTGCACTATGCACTGGGCTGCCCTTTTTATCTAACTGAAGAAAAAAATTAATTAACTATTTATCTTTTTATGTCATTTCATATTTCATCAACTAGTTCAAGCGCTAAATTTATCAAATACTACAAATTCAATCCGCTATTATTTTTTTTTTCAAACAAAGCCTAAGTAGCGACAATTTTACATAGCAAAATACCACCATATGTATAACACTAAATTAAATTAAAAAATTTACCATCAGAGTTTGACCATTTAATTAAGTAATAACTTATTTGAAGCTTATCATGATAACTGCTAATGTATCAGCTGTTTTTATAATAAAAAATAAAATAAAGTTAAATTGTTTCTATATAGCCTATCTTAGAGAAATTATGAAAAGAACAATGTTGTAAGCTGTTTACATAAGTTCTCGTAAACAGTCGCACAAAGTTTGTGTTAGTTGATAAGTTTAAATAAGTCAATCCAAACAGGTGAACTGAAATCAAACTTAAGTTTCGATATCGAAAAATACATATAACAGAAAACAAACGTTTAAAGAATACAAAAATGCAGCACCGAATTCTAAAAAAATTATAACGAAGAGTGTAGAGTGGATTAACTAACCTGGTTGAGATTCTTCTTTTTCTTACTGTTGAGAGTGAAATGAATCCAAGAAACAGCAGATAAAGTAACAACGACAACAACAACAATAAGCTGAGAGTTTAAAGCAGCCTTGAATACAAACCGCGGAGAATGAAGACGAAGAAGTCCTAACCTATTGCTCCGTTTATTACGAGAGCGAAGCGATGAAGCTGAAGCTGAAGATGAAGATGTAGGAGGTTTGAGACTGTGATTGCAACCGAGGAAGTGTGTACGAGAAGAAAGAGAGAGAGGAGAGGTTAATCGGAGAGAACGGTGGTTGCAGAAGAGGTTGTTAACATCCATGGATGAAGAGAGAGTGAAGAATGAAGCATTAGCAGAAAGAAGAAGAAGAGTGTGAGACTTGAATTGAAACCAGAGGTAGAGAAACTAGTTGTTAGTGATGATGGATATCCTGTTTTTAGATGACGTGGCGCGTTTTTGATTTTCCGTTAATCTGTGAGCCACCACAGATTCACTCCAACTTGCTTCTCTTGGAAAATACCGTTAATCATGTAATAGATAGATCAAATTATTAGTTCTATTTTTGTCATGAAAAATGAAATTAATTTGCTAAATAATACTAGATAAATATCATATAACACTTTTATCGAAGGTCATCATATAAAATTAAATCTTTGATTTTTTATTTGTTTTTACTAAATAAAAGTGAGGAAGACATCAAGGAGAAGCTTAGACATCCCGACTATGCCGGCACCCTGAGAAACCTTCATCCTCAGCCACTCACTCATATAAATATTATTAGAAAAAAAAGGAAAAAAATTGTACGAGAGAGGAGATCAAACCAAAACCCTCTAAAAAAACAACGGAGAAAGAAAAGATGAAAATCAAACAAAATTATGGAAAATGATAATTTGGCATGTCATATTTGTCCCTAAAGAAATCTTCCCTAATTAAATCAGGCAAAGCATCCCACCAAAAATATGAGAAGAAAGTTCTTGAAGACCCAGAGTGAAACAATTATGTCATCTATTTCGCCAGATACAAGGCACCAATTCAGGTTTCTTAAACGCAAGAAGGGTGCTAGAAGAATCTCCCTCAATCCAAAGTGAGCCCCCAGTGATTACGAGCATCAAATTCCCTAGCAAATAATGAATCCAATCAATTCAGCCTCAAAAATAGATATGTCCCCCAAATTAGAAGAGAATATGCCAAAATAAATGAGGAACTCATTCCACGAATGTTCCAAAAGAAGATCTTCATTGAGAACCCAGAGTTGGAAGACCTTGAGACCAGGTTTTAATTACTGAGTGACTTGCCTTCTTTTTTTGCGACTTCGATAAATACATAATGAAGGGTGTTTTTGTGTTGTTATTGGTGTCTGTTAGAGCTTGCAGAATGGTATCTAAGTCCTTGTTAACATTTGAAGAGCAATGCTTCTTGAAAACAGAAAAAGGATGCTGACTAGCGAGTGATACATTGTCCCCCTCCTGCGAAGTTAAGGTTGGCTGGTCACATGTAACGAGCTCCAGAACTGACATTTCATTCGAAGTTGCAGATGTAGTCCTTGCTATTTCATCTATCACATTGTTCAAAGAAAAGTGGAATGAAGTGTCTGACATAGATGCTTACCTTTCCTGATGTTGTTCAGTCGGAGCAGCTGAAGCAAGACCGTCATTTTGAGGACTAGCAAACTACACAGGTGATGAAGTTCTAGTATCACCATGAACTACCACGACATCTGAAGCTACTATATCACCTTGGTCGACATCAGAAGCTACAGTGTTGGCAACACTGCATGCAATTAATATCATTATTGACTGGTGTAGTGGATATTGGAACACTTATTGGTTTCTCAAAAGCTCTTGACGAGCCTATTCCATCCGGATTGGACTTCTCTTTGTGTTGCTACTTCTGAACAGGTTTCTGCGCAATCTCAGTTTGCTTTCCTTTTTCCAACGCAGCATGCTGTGTGGGGTGCACCCAACGGCAAGTCGAGACATGGTGTCCAATGACTTGACAATGAGAACAGAATTCTGGGATCCATTCATAAGTTACCTCAATAGGAAATGCAAAGCCTTCTCTTTCGACCATTATCTAATAAAACAAACGGCGGGAAAAATCAATGTCAACAAGAATACGCTCGTAATGGCCAACCAGCAATCTCCAATAGTGTGCGCTCCAACCAATACTCTTGTGGCAACTCCGTTAATCGTACCCACACCTAAGCATGTGCTGTCTTTGCATGTGTTCATTAAAATCCTTTGTCGATTGGGATAAGCGCAGGAACCCCGATTTCAAGTTGATCTTGCCCATAGCCCAAACTAGTCGCATATCAGCAAAAAAGGCAAAAGAGAACTCATAAAACCCATTTCCAAGAGATATCATTTTCCATGGCGCAGTAGTTTTCCATTGTTTCAATCATTTATTTGTGATGTCCTTGGCGGTATAGGGTTTATCACCTTTGTTTAGAACAATTCTACCGTGCAGATTGTTCTTACATGCTTCAATACCCTTGACATACACCTCCTTTATAAGAGACAAAGAATCACCTTTCAGAACCGGATGGGGAAGTGGCGTGGTGATGGCAGGGGACAAATAAGTTAGTTAATAGTGGTTAGACTATCTCATAAATATCAAATGACAAAAAAAATATTTATATGTTATAAGATATAAGATCAAATTATACTTGATGTAACTTATTAAAAAATGTTATAAGTTAATAAATAAAATTGGTTTGTTCTAATTTACGGTGATAGTTACATGTCTCATGATCAAATTTGTTTGAGGTTTTTTACTTATATAAGTTTTTGTAATACTTCAATGTTAGGGTTAGTTACTAGTTCAAATATGATATAAGTTTGTATTTCTTTTTTGGAAATGGTTGGAATGTGTTCTTATCTATTAATATGTTTTTGGTTCACACGTCTTGTTGCTGCAAATGCTTGTCAAAAAGCGTTTCTAACTAATCGCGTGGGAGATTTTAGTTTGGTTTGTTGGATAGACATGTTTCTTTTTGGTCTCAATTAAATGTTTTCCTCGACCTTGGTTTGATGTATTCATCACACTCGTACAACTATTTGGTATGATTCATGTTGACCCGGTCATTTTTGTTTTTTTATCTTTTCTTAGTTGAGGGGTGCATTTATATTATTGTTTATCTACATTTTTTTTTAGGGATATTGTTTATCTACATAACATTGTCATAATTGGTATTGATCAATAGAGAATGCTCCGGTTGAAAAAAAAAAATATAATCAGACTAAAGACTTTAGTATTCTCTATTATTTTTTGGGTATTTAGCTAGCCCAATCCAAAGAGATTCATTTCATTTGATTTTACAAAGCAAATAATCTATGGGTATTTTTGAAGAAAAAAGTCTATGAGTGTCAAGCTAGTTGATACTCATATAGATTCAAAAGTCAAATTTCTAACTAATTAGGGTGAGCTCCTATCAGATTCAATGAGATATATGAGATTGGCTAAAAAAATTAACTATCTGAGAGTCACTCGTTATTATATTTTCTTTGCAATCAATGCGGTAAACTGATTCTCAAATTCTGTTTACTAAGAGCACATAAATGGTGTATTCTGGATTCTAACATGCATGAAAGATGATCTTGAAAAATTTCTCATTTAGGGAGATAGAGGACATAATCAGATAATTAGTTACTTAACTTTTGATTAGGCATGCTCATCCATTGATGGGTGATCCACTTCTTGCATTGTGTGTTGATGGAGAAAGCTTGATATCTTAAATGAGTAAGAACCAAAATGTAATTGCAAGATACAACGTTGAGGCAGAATACATGTCCATTATATTAAAATGTCAGTGGAACACAAACAATGGTTCACCTCTTTAAGTGAAGTAGATGTGGGTGAAACTTTTTACTTGTTATCAACTTTATAGTGGATGAAAGGTTTATATTTGTGTACAGTTAATTTTAAACTTGATTTTAAGTGAGAGGTTGACTTATTCCACAATAACAAACAAGATGACTATGAGTTTGTTACCATCATTAGTAATTGTTAGTGTCTTTTTAATACTTTTTATAAGAACTTTCATGTAGAGTTTATTAAGAAGCAAAACTACGATTTCGCTCATGTTATTATAACAGTACATATCCTTATCTAATTGTCAAATTTTATTGAAACCAATATGAGTGTATTCAACCTAATTTTATGAAAGAAATGCATAAGTGTCTTTAAGTAAAAAAAGAAAATAGAAAATAGGGTAAACAATTGGAGAATGAAAAATGCTAACAAGTGTTTTTAGGACATCTGATAAGATGTTTAAAATACAAAATTTATCTTAAGATTAATGTATTCAACACATTAAAACATCGAAAAAATAACTTTTTCTATATAAAAGTTATCTAATGTTGTTTTACAGGGTGACACTGTTGACAAGTGGCAATGGTACTTAGAGCCTGACAAAGGTTACTTAGTTTGTGGTGTTTATCATATGTTAACTACTATCGAGCAACCTATCCACTTAGCTCCATCGAATTTGACTTGGCATAAGGATGTGCCTTTGAAAGTTACGGTTTTTGCTTGGCGTCTTCTTTGTGAAAGGCTTCCTACAAAGGACAATCTTCTTAGACGCGACATTATTCATCATGATAATCAGTTGTGTCTGCGTGGCTGCAGGATGGAGGAAACGACAGATCACCTGTTTCTTTCTTGTCCTATTTTTGGATTTGGAATCATTTGGTATCAGTTGCGTCGTTGGTTTGGTGTTTCAGGGGTTGATCCTATGTTTTTTTCTAAGCACTTTTTGCAGTTTGGTCAATTGTGAGGCAATCACAGACGCCTTCGGTCGATTTTTATTTTAAATTGGCTAACGTGCACTTAGGTGTTATGGAAATAACGTAATAACATGATTTTTAATAACAAGGCAATATTGATTGATGAATTAGTGAACAAGGTAAAGCTACTATCTTTTTTGTGGCAGAAGGCGAAACATGTAATTTTTGTTTTTAGCTATCATTGTTTGTGGTTTAATCCCTTGGCTTGCTTAGGTATTATCATATAATGTTGATTTTCAACACTTGTAACTTGTAGGTGAACTTTATAAACATTGTCTGCTTTCTATTCTGGCACTTTTTGTGCTAGTCAGAAAGAACGCTATGTTAATATAAGTTTCTTTTTGCCTTGTCAAAAAAATTGTTTTTATTTTTTAATCTTTAACAAATGTTCTAATAAAACCATTGAAGAATCTACGTGTCCCTCACACAAATGATTGAATGCCAAGTCGTTCAAAGCTTACAATGTTAACACCATGTCATCACATTTTGTTGACGAAATATATTTAGGGACTAATTCCTGATTTATTTGTGTGACGATTTGTTTTTTTGAAGTTAGATTTTTTTTTTGTAAGTGACGTGGCTATTGCATGTGACAAGAATGATAATTTACACTTCGTGCTAGCATTACTCTATTCAAAGGAATTAGGTAGAAGTAGCTATAGTTAACAGTGAAGAGGTGTGAATAGAAACCAGACACAACACACACTTTACCCTTTACGTTCTTGTTCTTTCTTTGACACTTTCATTTCATTCCTCAAACAAACTCTATCAACAACAATAGAAGCCATGGATAGGCTTCTATCTTCTTCTTCCTCTTCTCTCAAACCCTTCACTTTTCTTCCTCTTAAACCTCGTTTTAATTCTACAAGATTCAATTTTTCCCCTTCAAATCGTTCTTCCTTCAACTGGGTCGCTTCAATTTCTCGTAACAATGAAAACCCATCTCCATTTTTCTCTGCAACGCCCCTTTTCGTCAAACCCAACAACAATTCACTTTCTCATGTTGCCAATTCTGATAACCCTATAATTGAATCTCAACCTGTCAATAAGATCAATGCCAGTGTTTTCAAAAAACCAAAGGTGTGTGCTTTTTTGTTTTTTGCATAGAGTTTCATTGTCGTTTTTATTCTGTTTTGTTTTATTTTAAAGTTGATTTTGTTCCATTGTATGAGCGGTATCTTGAAGAATATAATTGTGCTTTTTTGAATTATAAGAATCTTATCTTGTCATTAATATTAGGGAATAATCTTTGTAGTTATTAGTATAATGCTGATTAAGAATTTATTATGTGAACATGGTTGATTCCTTTACTCTTTTTATTTAACTTTTGAAGCAATTAAAGTTAGTATTTTCATTTTTTTTGGATCTATTATTGCTCCTTTTTAGTGATGTGGTTTCTTGTTGACTTGTTATTGGATTGTTGCTGGTCTAAAACCATAGTTTGGCTTTTTAATCTCAAGTTTTTTCTGATTAAATTTGGATTATTGACATACCTGTGGACTTGTTTATAACTTAATTGATATCAATACATGTAAAGTTTCACTTGAAGGTTACTTTGTTGAAGTGGGTGATTGTGACACAAGGCCTGTTTGGCTTGACTTGTTTGAGTTAACTATTGGCATGAGCACTTGTTGTGAGGTTGTTTTCTAGAGCTTATGAAAACAACACATGCCATGTCCATAAATTGTTTTCACTTTTCAGCTTATTTCCATAACCTCTCCGCAATAGTTTATAAAACAGCTTGTAGCTTATATGAAAACAGTGTGACTTTAATTTATCTTGTCGTAGAAATAACTTATTCATAAGTATGTATATGATAAGCTTTTAATTAAGTTGTTTATTTGATGGGGGTGATAGTTGTTTATTGTAATTATTATTGTCAACTGATACTGCTGTTGTTGTATTCATGATGATTCTTTTTTGGCTGAAAGTTACAAGGGTTTACATTTTATAGATCCAATGTACAATTTAATTTTCTGTTCTATGTTTAAACTTTCCAATAAAGCTTATAAAGTCGTCCTTTGTGCTTATTTTTTTCCTCAGGGAATAACAGTTCAGACATTTGTAATACTCTCTGCTCTTGTTGTGCTCTTAATTCAACCAGTTTTTGCACCAGCAGCTTTTGCAACATTTGCAAATGCTGCCAAGACCAGTGGTCCTGCCACAACTGCAGTTGGGGGGAAACTTATCCGTACCGAGCTCCTAAGTAGTGCTTGGACTGGTTTCTTTGCTGGTTGCTTGCACACATTATCAGGGCCTGACCACCTTGCAGCTTTGGCTCCATTGTCAATTGGCCGTACTCGAACAGAGAGCGCTCTCGTTGGAGCCCTTTGGGGTTGTGGCCATGATGCTGGTCAGTTAATCTTTGGCTTAATATTTTTGCTCCTAAAAGATCGACTTCACATTGAAATTATCCGAACTTGGGGCACCAGAGTGGTAGGCCTTACCTTGCTAGTAATTGGTGCTATGGGAATTAAGGAAGCTTCAGAAGTTTCTGCCCCAATTGTTGCCTTAGAAAACGGTGAAAGCGGCATCGGCGCCTATGAATCACTCAATAATCCTGTAGCTGGAAAGAAGAAGATTGGTTTTGCTACTTTCGCCACTGGAATAGTTCATGGACTGCAACCAGACGCGTTGATGATGGTATTGCCTGCTCTTGCTTTGCCTTCTCGCGTATCCGGTGCTGCATTTCTCATCATGTTCTTAGTTGGAACTGTAGTTGCAATGGGGAGCTATACAGTATTTATAGGATCATGTAGCCAAGCACTAAAGGATAGAGTGCCTAGAATAACTGAGAAACTCACCTGGGCTTCTTCTCTTATAGCCATAGCCCTTGGGTTTGCCATCATCATTAGCCAGTTTTTTGGGTTTAGTTTGTATTGATTTCACACTTTAGCCAACCGGGAATTTTTATGATGATTATTTGTGTTAAGAAATAGTAGGACTGTTAAGTTAAGAGAGAAATTTTATTGTTTGGAGAAAGTTTATAATTCATGCAATATGTGATGTTGATTCCTGTGGTATTAATTAATTGAGTTTGCTGTTTAATTTATATAACTCTGGTAGGTTTGATTATTCTTTACCTCAGATCTATGTAGCTGTCATATTATTAAGATTTCAATCGATATTGCAATATTCTTATTATAAAAAAAAAGTGGCTATTGCAATATTCTGTTTATGCATGTTTGTCTTGGAACTCAAATACTGCAGTTCCACCTTTTTCTCGTGTCCTTATATGCAATGCATCATTCTATCCCCAAGAAACTGTTCCAAAGCATATCTCAAACCCCACATGAGTCCATTGTAATGAAATCTTGTTTATTATGTAGCTTGTCTCTTCCCAATTTCATAAGCCTACATTGATTTCAAAACACCCCAACGGACATCCATGCCATTGGGAGAGTGAATAAACATAGAGAAATGATATTTGTACAACCACTTTTTGACAACTTTTGAAACAATTTTCTCTCTCATACTCACATGTTTTTTTATTCTCTCTCTATTCTTTTTGTCCAATAAAAATAGAGAAAAAGTAGTTGTCACGAAGGTTGTACAAAATTAGTTGTACAAATATCACTTCTCATAAACAAATAACCTTATGCCTTCACCTTCAACCAACTCCATGCTAAAAGAATTGGTTTAATTTTTAAACAACTTCATGGTCCCCAAGATAAACTAAAAACTAGGTAAGTAAATAATAAGCAAGTTATTGTCGATATAAAATAAAAAATCACTTTTAATCCGTGCAAAAAATTGTCTCGTTTCTCGGTAGAATTTTTTTTCTTAACATGGCTAATAGAAAGATACTTGTTTATCTTAACCCTCCTGTTCCCATAAGAAATACTAAGAATATACATTTTCTCCAATAGAGTCCTTAAGCAAAATGAATATTACAACCTACGACATTTGTCAAACCACACCTCAAATGTGTTCGGTTTAACAAGTCATACTGTCGGCAGAAAGAAAAAAAGACCATATCAAATTAGTTTCAATTAATGATAACATAGGTTTGAATTTTATTCCAAAGGTACCCTTAGATATTGCATGGAAATTAAGCATGTACTTTTCATAATAAATATTGTTGAACAGTCTATATTTCTGATATTAACACAATTTTATTTCTTGTGAGAACTGAGAAAGACAGAGATAGTATAAATGTTAAGTTACTCAGTTTTGTCCTCTACATTTTACACCGAATTTTTTTAGCGTGAACATCCAAATATATGATTACTTCACTTCAAAATCATTGTTAAAAAATCAAATTCATTTAATTTAAAATAACTTTCTTAAACAATCATCCAAAAGAGTTATATATATATATATATATATATCATACAATACAGGAAAATTCAGTTGTTTTACTAAATCCTGCAAGCCACGTCTCACCCTGCAACAGGAAATTGCAATAACATTCGCTGTGTGTAAAATATACGCGCTTATTCAGTATATTCCAACACCCCAAAACAAAATAATCACAAGTCATAATTGGTGTGACATTTCCCTGGTGCAGATAATATAGACAGACTTCAATTGATTAGGAATTCAGAACTGAACAAATATGTTGTAGTGTGATGAATAATGAACACAAAAGGCAACAAACCTTGTGCTATTGAATTGTTGGCTACATTCACGGCTGGATTTTCTAATTCAGCATCGTTCCCTTTCACTATTTCTTTGATTACAAACAATGGAAAACTGAACAATTCAAGTGCAATTGCCATCTAGGATACTAATATTTAACATTTAGCTTCGTACTAGAAGGCAAAGGCAAGGACTTCGTGGACACAGAATAAACATCAGTGCTTGTGTTTTTTGTCGATATCATAAAGCACACACATGTCTGCTGCTGTCTTCATCTGAAATTATATGGGTTGTATGGAAGATTAAAATGCAGGACTTAAGCCAATGAACAAATAAATTCAAAAGGATTCGATAAACACCTAGTAGGTGTAACTAAATAACTAATAAACAATCAATTCTTATTCCCAAACTTTTGTTATATGGCTAAAATGTTAAGATTGAAACCTTACAACTTTGTTTGGGAGTTAAGAAGGGGAAGAGAGGATAGTCTCTCACCTTGAATAGGGGATTTATTTTTCTTCATAGGACTTAAACCCCCAAATACAGAAGAACTCAAAATAAATTGGGAGAGGACTTTGGATGAGAACAATGGAGGATTTTGGAGGACTTTGAAAAATTCTCCAAATTATCTTCCTCTTTTTATAATATATACTCTCAAATTAAAGAAAATATTACATCATAAGTCTTCCCTTCCCCTCCAAATACACTCCCAAACAAGCTGAGAGATTTTCCTCTCATCCTCTTCTGATGGAGGCCGGAAATATAGTCAATGAAAGATAAATTAACTAGAACTTGAGCAAAAGCTCTTAGAATAGCAAAGTGATAGATAAATTGTAGAAAGGAAATAATTCCAAACTACCCTAGAGCTAAACGCCTGAAAGAAAGAGAACACTCTTTCCTTGCCTAACCACAATGGTTCCTAGCAATAATCTTGCATACCCACTGCCATTCACCCACCTTACCAACTAAGCATCCTAGCCCACTCTTTAACTACCATATAACCTCACCACACTCTGTATTACATAATAGCCCTTTTTCCCTTATCCCTCATACTCGGGCCTCTATCATCTTCTCCCCTCTCTTCCCTTCCTAACTCCCAAAAAAACCTTGACGTCAATTATTGAAGTCATAATATGAAGATAATAAGGTCTGGTTGGGGTTCAGTAGGTCTGCTTTGCATTCTTATTTTTCTTCATTGTCTTATGGAGAATAGCAAAAGCAGAGGAAAAGTTGTTGAATGAATAAATGACAACATGGTGCTATTCGCTCTAAAGAGGGAACTAGGAAAGGACCAAACTCGAGCCTATTGTAGACAGTCTGGTATCATTTTTTTGACTCAACCCGAGCCCCAGTCACATGGAAGCAACTACAATCATTGGACCAAGACTTCCCTCTTCACTTAACAGGATGATATTCCATATTAAAAAAATACGAACAATTTAGTACTACCATGTTTTCTTGGGATTCAGATTTTCTTTTTCTCATTATAGGATGGGGTGATCAAAAACTAAATATACACAGCATCTCATCATCTAAAATATGCAAAATAAATACACCATGTACGAACCTGAATAACATTTATAATTTGCTTGGTTGCCCATCCAAATAAACTTGTGCCGATTAGGAAAGAGATTAAGGTTATCTTTTGTAAATTACTTGATAAAACCTGAAAATAGAAACAATTAAGAACTAAGATGATCAGAAGAAACCCTCTAAATATCATGGATAATGGGACCATTTGTTTAAGATTACAAAAAAATAAAAAATAAAAAAAATCATTGTTGATACTTCAGTTATGTTCATGTGTAAGCTTTTTTGAAAAACATTTCGTTAAAAAATGATTTTCATGTTGAAAATGAAAAGCTATTTTGAATAGCTTTTGAAGAAAGTCATTTTTAATAGAAGACAGAGAAGTACAAAATCAAATAATTTTTTAGGTGCCAAAGCAACGTTAATAATCATTTTGAAACAAACATGATAGTTTATGCTTTTTGAAAGGAAAAAAAAATTAAAGAATAATCGTTTAATTATTTATATCAAAATCACTTTTATTCTAATCTATAACAAACAAGAGAGCGCAATCTAAAAAGCATCAGAAGCACAGAGAAAATACTAACATCCAGCAATGTCTCTGTTTGATTCTCCGCAAGATAAAACAAGATTAAGTAAAGAACCTGTAGAATATAAAGGATAAGAAACTAAGAAAAACAATATTAACTAAGGTTTTTAAACAAAATATTAAAGATGACAGCATAACAATTACCTCACATGAGACACAACAGTAAGCCATAAACATCCTATTTCCATAATAAGCCCTGAAAAGCCAGTTGGTGCTGTCTTTTACATCCTTATGACTGGCTTTGCCAGCCAAGAAAGTGCTGCATTTAAAGTAAAAAACCAACTCAATAAATTCATCAAGATCGAATCCAGTAACTGAAGAATCATACAGATTTGAGTTAGGGGAAAAAAAGAATAGTTAACTTACAATACCTGTACATTTGAAACCAGTGGCTGCCAATGTCTAAGGCGAGCAATGACAAGAAGATCAAACCAGGCCTTCACACAAATTCAGCCCAAAAGTCAGGTGTACAGGCTTAAAATCATAGCGACTGAGGTACAGCTCGAAAGGAGATATATCTTACTTGTATAATTGGGATAGAACTACAAGAAGACAAGCAGTGCTAATCCTGTAATTAAGAAAACTACATTAATTCAAAGCACACAGGAATCAAACAATACACAGAATTTCAAGCAGTATTAATCAACATATTTCATTGGCTAGCATGTGTACTATTACTGAGAGTGAGAAGGGAACAAGAACGAGAACAAACCTGTCTGTTACCATATCCAGCACAGCTCCAAATGTTGACACTGAATCAAAAAAATAACATAACAATATGTAATGAAAAATGCAACATTGTATAGCGGCTTATTAAAGAACAGCATCATGCGATAAACCATTGTGGCGTCGTGGAGCTATAAATGCTTGATTAATATATCACTTAATTGTATGGAATAATTGGCGCCGTGGAGCGATAAATGCTTGATTAATATATTGGTTTATTGTGTGGAATAATTACATTTCAAAAATAAAAAATAATAAGTACACGGAGACAGGAACTTTCCAAATTGCACAGTAAGGATATGCTATAACTATAGGTTTGCCTTATAATGGTGCTTAAACATAAAAAACTAATAAAATACCAGCAGCATGATTTGAGCCGAAGACCTTTATGTTGATGTTTAATTATACCATTGAAGCCAACCTTTATTAGCATACAAGCCTTGCTACCATTCCTTCCTACCATTTATTTTGTTTATTTTTATTTAATACTCACTAAAGTCCACCCTAAGCAATGTTTCATAAAATAAATGTGAAATTCAAACAATCAACAGAATGCCGTCATGGGAGAAAAACATGGCAGCTGGCACTCAAGAATGGAAAAGGTAAATCTGATCACAGATTTAAATTGTAAATGCTTCACATACAAAGATCTAAATGAATTCCATCTGTACTGTTCACTCAGTTAGCAAAACATGGCAGTTGGCACTCAAGAATGGAAAATGTAAATATGATCACAGATTTAAATTGTATATGCTTCTCATACAAAGATCTGAGCGAACTCCATCAGTAATTTTCCCACAGTTTCAAACAGATTTTCAAGTGTTAAGATCCAAATGATTTTGAAACATTCAATAATCAGGAAGAGTTTCAAAAATCAAGTTTAATCTGCTTTCACAAAACAGAAAGCAGCTAAGAGTAAAGATATTTAATACAGGATCACATTCAGAACACTCTAAACCACAAGGAGTCAGAAAACCTAGTCATCCCTTAATTATTGACCAACTTTTGCTAAAGAATGTTAGTGTGATGAATGTGGATGCAATTGGATCATAGTGGACATTCATAAATTGTGTAAAGATTTTTCTTAGTCAACTATTGACATTATTTACAATCATCTATAGAAAATTATCAGTGGTCTGACATCAAAAATTTATACCTTGGTTGAATCTTCGTGCACACCAGCCATCCACAGCATCGCATACAAAGCTAGCAACAGAAATTCAGCCAAATTATACAAGAACCCCGTTATATTAAAGAAGTAATAGTTCAATAGAAGGAGAAAAAAAAATCCATTAAACTGTATCCCACCTGAAAAAGTAGAGAATAGGGAAAACGATTTTGTTTCTTAAACACAAAGAGAAGGCAAGACAGTTCAAAAGAACCCGGATGTATCCTGCACCATCATGGACAGTCAAGAGTTAAGACCGTGTATTCTTGGAACACTACGAGCAAGAACATGATAAATCTCTTGAACAATCCAACAAAAAAAAAACAGAATTACACTGCTTACAACAATAAACATCTTTTGTTTACAAAACAAGTTGCTAACACATGGCGTAATCCTTGTCAAAAACGCACGGTATGATCCAATAAACAGTCCCAAAATGGCCTGGATAAAATTTATGTATTACTCAGTCTATCTATCCTATATTGGAGTTTTATCCCAATATATCTATCAATACTAAGGTCTTGTTAGGATAAACAGGTTAATAAAACACTAATAGCATAATCATTTACCATATAAGATATTTGTATAACAAAAGATAAAATAAAGTCGAACTGTTTTAATATAAGCTATAAGTTGTTTTCTTAAGTTATCCTGGCGAGCTTATGAGCATGTCATAAGTTGTTTCCATAAATTTTATCAAAGATTCTCATGAGTGCTTATGACAGGAGACAAACTCAAATAAGCCAATCCAAAACGGACCCTATGGAATTAATAGACAACTTTTTCTACAGAGTATCAAAACTCACCAATGATATTAGGAATGTACAAGTAGACGGATAATTTACTGGACCTTGGCACCGGTTTCTTGGCCATTGAAGCTTCTTATACCCTAAAACTTGACTATTAGGTATATAAAATTGTCAATCAAATATACACCTGCACAAATAGTTTCCAGTGAGAAATCCAAAGTACTCACTCCCATCTCATTTCACGCACATATAAGTATATAACCACAACAACATAACACATCGTAGCGTACCATCGACACTTTTGATCAAAGGCGTCCAACACTAACACGACACCAACACATGTGATTAAATTGAATTATGTCAAAATTTTCAACGGTGTCAGTGTAGTGTTTGGTGTCTGAAGCATAAACATTAGAAATGAAATAGCCACAACCCATTAATGAAGTTTATTTGATAATTAAAAACATGATGCAAAAAGGGTTAAATTGTCTAATCCTATGTTAACAATCACAGTCGAATCCGATGATTATTAAAAAAAAAAAAAAATGGACGGAGTTTCTTACGGTTAATGGCGGCCTTGGGAACTCCGGTAGCTTTTTCCGGCGAGTGGAGTTCAGCGCAGCTCCGAATGTTGTTTGAGATTGGAAGGGAAGGGGAAAGCGATTTATTCTTCAAAAGGAAAACGAACTCGATTGCTCTTCTGATTAGATTTAGAATCTCATCTTTTAATCTATTTTATCATAAAAATAATTAATTATTTCTTCCCTCTTTGTATTATTTTGCCTATTTCAACACTAGGAATATGAATAGGAATATATCTCAAGGTTTTTTAATCGTTAAGTACGAGTCATTATTCCCCTAAAAAAAAAAAAAACACTCATCATTTTTTCATGGTTAATTAAAAACGATAAAAAAAAATTATCCAAATTGAATTAAATGTTAGATGTAGGTAAAACAAAAAAATGTTAGACGGAGACAACAATTTATCTTGTTATGAAAGATAAAATAGAGACGTGATATTATATTTATCTCAAAAAATAAAACGATAAAATATATATTAAGATAAGAATAAGATGAAATATAGACATGATATTGTGATTCCCCTCAACAACAAAAAAAGACATGATATGTGATGATGTAAAAAAATATATATGATAAGAATTATTTTATAAATCATTTTTTTCTGTGGTGTTGTATTTAAATGGCAAATTGATATTTGTGAAGTAATTACTTTTTTTTAATTTCTTTCGTAACATTTTATAATTTAATAAATTAATGAATTAATTATTTGATATAATTAAAAAAAAAAAAAAAAAACAGTCTTTTGATCTCAACTCCGCCGTTCATAGTATAACCATGGATATGCCTTTAGCCGACAAATACCCTATTTCCATGAAGTTACTTGAATCTCTTCCTCTAGTGATAACCTTAAAAATATTTTCATTTATAGCTTTTTCAGATAACTCAAACGATGGAATGCCAAATCAACAAATAACCCTTAAAGTTGCCCAAATAAATTTGATGGTACAATAATAGCACTTCCAAGCCACCTAAAACCATAGATCACACATCCACCTAAAAACCATAGACCGCACATTGAAAGACCATGCATAATGAAGGAAAATATGAGGATAAAATTTGAGGATGCCTCTTTGTTGTAAACCATTGCACACTACTAAATTTTCCCTTGTTGGAATTCGGCCTTGAAAAAAGTTTTCAAAAAAAAAACAACGTCTTTTGAAGGAGTTAGACTTTTTCACAACTCAAACACTTAACTTTCTCCCTCTCTTGAACCACTCTCACCAACCAACAACTTCTCCAACAAAGCATATGTCAATTTCATCGAAAACACCTCCCACTATCCGGACGCCAAACCCACCTATCCTCCCAATGTAAAGTAGTCAGCCTCTCCATAAGATCATGTAACAAAGGACGCTCCCATAACTTGCACTTTTAATATGATTTTTTCAACAACACCATGGTTCCTGCTCATATAAGTGAGGTTTGTCAGCCCATATTGAAGGGTTTTGGTTCTCTTGGACTATGTTTGGATTAGTGGTATGTGGTGGAATGGAATGAATGGAATGGAGTCGGATATAACATCATTCCATTGTTTGGTTTTGTAATAAGTGAATGGAATGGAATATAATGGAATCTATTTCATCAAATACCACCCACTCTTCCAATTTTTCATTCCCCCCAATTTGGGGTGTATGCAATGGAATGGAACAACCTTAACAATGTAATTACAATTTTGTCCCTATTTTTATTTCATAAAATATTTCATTTCTTCTATCAGTTCTATTAGTTGCTCTTAATTTGGATCATGTTGTTTTTTCATCTTTTTTCTAGTATTCTTCACGTAGTACAAGTTTCCAATGGGGTTTAGCATGGGGCAGTGTAGTTTTTTCCCACCATGAAAAAGTTGATTTTTAACAAATAGATCAAACAAGAAACATGGTATTGTTTTAGTCACTCACTAGATTTTTTTCCACACTTTCTTCCACCGTCATTTTCTCTCTTCCCCATCTCTCATCATACCAGTCTCTCACCACCACTACCACCTTCATCACTTCCCCCAAATCTTTACATCTTTTCTTTTCATATTCATCCATCGCCGTCAAAGAAAACAATGAGATTTACATTAAAAAAAAATACAAATCGCGCCTACCACTTCCATTTCTATATAGCATAGCATCAAATCACAATTCACAAAATAACCTTTGTTATATTATCATTATTTTAAAATCATACAATAATCATAGAGCAAAGGTACTTATTGGTGACTAAGATACTACCATTCCATTGGTTTCTCATTCCCATTTCAGATTTGCATTTTCTAAATTTTATGGGTTATGTTTGAATGAGAAACCCAGAAATTTTAAAAAATAGGTTTATATATGGTTTCAGTTTAATCATTGCCTTTTAATTAATTTCAAACAAGAAATAATTGTATCTTTGAAAGTGAAGTTACAGGAAATAACAAAGCTAAAACAATCGATGCCTCTTATTTTGTTTTTAATTTGGTTAATTATTATTTTTTGGTGTTTTTTGGATTGTGTTCTAATTTTATTTTCTGGGTGTTTTAAGAACATTGAGGATGGAGTCAGTGGTGGTGGAATAGATAGATTTTGAGAGATTGTTGTTGTTGTTGTTGGTGGTGGTGGTGGTGGTGGGTGAGTGGGTAGAGACATGGAGGGGGAGAGAAATAATGTAAAAAAGATCTAGTGTTGAGTGAGTATGATAAGACCATGTTCCTTGTTTGATCTAATGGTAAAAAATCAACTTTCCCATGTGGGAAAATACTTCACTGCCCCATGCTAAACGCCACCCAAGTTTCCTAGTAGTCTTCAAGTAGTACAATTTTGTAAAATATTATAGGCCAAATACTTGAGTCCTTTAAGTTTTACGTTTGTTTCACATAGGTCCTTTAAGTTACTAAGGTTTCAGATAGATCCTTTAAGTTTCAAGTTTGTTTCGGATAGGTCCTTTAAGTTTATAAGGTTTCAGATAGGTCCTTTAAGTTTCGAGTTTGTTTCAGATAGGTCCTTTAACTTTGGCTTAACGGAGGTTGATAGAAAGGACCTATCTGAAACAAACTCGAAACTTAAAGGACCTATCTGAAACATTATGAACTTAAAGGACCGATCTGAAACAAACTCGAAACTTAAAGGACCTATCTGAAATCTTAGAAACTTAAAGGATCTATCTGAAACAAACTTGAAACTTAAAGGACTGGGGAAAGTATTTGGCCAATATTATAATGCAATTTCACTTGAATTGATTGACCATGGAATGGACTCGACTTAAAGGCATAAGTACTCCAAATTTAAAAACATTCCTGATACCAATTCAATAAAATTCAGAAACATATTTAAAGGTCTGTCAAAAAAAAAAAAAAAACATATTTAAAGGAAGAAACATGCGCACTGTTTGATTTTTTTATCAAAATTTAGTGAATGTAGGATTAAGCTTGGAATCATTAAAACAATTAAAAAAGATCCTTAATGACCTCACTCACACCATAACAAAAATGAAATATTGAGTTGCTTTTCTGTATCAGGTAGT
>Ga0315914_1000505_pt1 | contig 49646 bp, 18 predicted proteins | sample MpolenodulesMG_FD_203920 | JGI IMG/M metagenome (GOLD analysis project Ga0315914, IMG submission 203920) | Medicago polymorpha root nodule microbial communities from Los Angeles, California, United States - elongated nodules | ecosystem: Host-associated > Plants > Roots > Nodule | place: USA...
CAATTATTTCATAGTAAATAAATTTTTATTTAATTTTTTTTTCACCATAATTCATAATTTTTTTTGTCTATAAATAGAGATTTGGTTCATTTGATTTAAACACAGAAGAAAAAAAATCAACTTTTTTCCCTCTATTTTTCCTATTTAGCCTCCAATAAACTCTTGTCTGTAGCTCTAAACATCATTTTAGTGAAATGGATCCCAACAATAACTCTTTTAACACCCAAAGTTCTACTAAGAGAGCCCACGAGAGTGATGCAAGTGATTCCGACTCCGTAGGATCTAGTGCTCGCCCAATGGGGAGGGATGCAGCTAAAAAAAAAAGGTAAAAAGAAAAGCAAGGGCGCAGCCTCGGAATCGGTCAATGAAGAGTGGAATGAATTCAAACAATATAAGGAGAAAGAGTTGGAACTATCGGACAAAATAGCCATGAGGCAAGAGGAGGCTAACCAGTTGTTGAAAGAAAGTACTGAGGTTAAGAAGATGAAGATGTTTATGAAGCTAAGTTCAAAGGAGCATCTCGATGACCGGCGCAAAGAGCTGTTGGAAAAGTTGGGCCGCGATCTGTTTGGAAATTAAATGCTGTCAAGTTGTCGTTTGTATTTTGTCACTTTGTGCCTTATCTATTATTTAACTCCATTGCATTATTTGTTTGGAGTCCATCCATTTCAATCTAATTTCTATCCTTATCTATTATTTCACTATGTTGTCAAGTCATTGTTTGTATTTTGTCACTTTGTGCCCTATCTATTATTTAACTTCATTGCATTATTTGTTTGGAGTCCGTCCATTTCAATCTAAACGAGATACATATGCTCAACATTGGAAAAATTATGATCAGTCTGAGGCAAGTGGGTCTAGTACATCAGAGCCATTTTCGACTTAGGTGCTACCTGCATTTGCGAATCATGTGCGTGCTAGATCTGTGATGCATGATTCGAATGTACATCACGAATTGCAAGCAAATCTAGTCAAACACATATGAGCAAAGTTCAAAATGCTTCTTGATTAAATTGATTGTTTGTGAGTTAGAGTCTATTGTACTAATTAAGTTAGGCTAAACTGTACTTTTGACCCCCTAAGTTTTAAAATGTTGCGATTTTGGCCCCCTATTAAAAAAAATGAAAAATTTAGTCCCCTGTGTTTTAGCCCCTTTGCAATAGTAGTCCTTTTGGTCAATTTTGACCGAGTCAACGCCTGCATGGCATGCCACACGTGTAATTACCTAATTAAAAAAGCCACATATTGTTTTTCTAAATTAAATAAATGAAATTAAAAATTAAAAATATTAAAAAATCCAGAAAAATCAAAAATTTATTAGTCATTGTTAAACCCTTCACCTCTTTCCCTCTCTCTAAAGCAAATCTTGTTCTGTCCCAAACATTAGCTAGCATGTTAAGTGTGATGCCCAAAGAGAAAACTAACCTCAATCTGTTTGTACTCAACTTCTTCTCCAATTTCGTCTCCTTCCTTTGCTCACTTATTCTTTTTTTTGTTTTTCTTTTTAATTTTGACTTTTAATGAAATGGGTATCATTGAAAGTTTTTCAATTTTGTATAAAAATACAATTCTTCTAAAAAGGTTACTTTTTTAATTCCTTTTTGCAGTGTGTGTTGGGTTTTAGCTCAAGTTTTGAATCGAATGTTGGTGTACAATTGTTGTGCTGGTTGAATGTGAATGTGTAACTCGTCTTTGCAATTGTAAGGGTGATGGGTTTTCTGGTTTTTGCGCTCACAAGGTGTCTTTTCCCATCCTTTCATTCTATCATCACTCATTAACAGTTAGACATTGGTAAATCTGGATCATTGTGGTTTGAGAATCTGAAATGAATTCATTTTGGGGTTGGAGAATTTACCAGAGGAAGAAGTTAAATAGATCTGAAATGAATGAATTTGAGGGTGGAAATCAAGAGAAAGAAGAAGAAGAGAATGAATTAATCTGTATCGTCAAAGCTGTTTTCTAATTTTTCTGAATTTTTTTATTTTTAATTTCACTTATTTAATTTAGAAAAAGAAAATGTGGCTTTTTTAATTTTTTTTAATTAAGTAATTACACACATGGCATGCCATGCAGGCGTTGACTCGGTCAAATTTGACCAAAAGGACTACAATTGCAAAGGGGCTAAAATATAGGGGACTAAATTTTTCATTTTTTTAATAGGGGGCCAAAATCGCAACATTTTAAAACTTAGGGGGTCAAAAGTACAGTTTAGCCATTAAGTTATGTGTGTTTCATTTTAATTGTATTGCATTTTAAGTTTTTTGTAATTTTATTTGTTTTAATATAATGACTATCCCTATATCTCGTCTTTATTACTTGCAAGAAAAAAAATAATTAAGAATATAAATTTTTAAAAAAAAATCAAATAAATTATTAAATTAGGAAAAAAAATTATTTAACTCTTAATTATTTTAATTTAATTTCAATCAATAATTGTTATTAATATATAATCACAAAAACAAAAACATAAAAAAAAATAAGAATATGAAATAAAAGTGGTGGGGTAGGGTGTTGAATTTTATTAAACAAAACCATTGTAGTGAGTAAAAGTTGAATGGGTGTTGAATTATTAGATGGAAGAGAGAAGATGATGTGGAGTGTAAAAAGAGGGTGTTGAATATGTAAACCATTGTACATAGTCTTAGAGCAAGTCCCAACTACGTAATGCTATACCATGATCCCATAACCAGTGAACTTAGCTAACACGATATGATTCCCAACATTTACATCTGCCAAACAACTAATCCCCAAATTAACCATCAGATTATAAAGAATTGCAGGTATAATCTTTACAAGAGTAGGATTTCAATCTACATACTGTAAAAGTGATACAGAAGTTTAACAAGTCCTCAACAAATAAAAATCTAGGGAGTTCGTAGTTCAAGTACGTTTGTTTGTTTTCCCTGTTTATTTTAAGGAGTATCCTTATCCTCTAAACTCTTTGTAATTATCTACTTACTAATTGTCTAATCAAGGTTTTCAAACTTGAGATTCCAGGTAAACTTGTTTTGCCTACGTGAACTTGAGTGTAAACTCGACTCCTTATAAAAAAAAATAATCAAAGCTTAACCTGGGAGCCTTGCATCATTATTTTCAGCGTTATGGTTATGGGTCAAAATAATGTCTATAAACTTCTCTACAGAGATTGAACAACTATAGTGGTTAGGATGTGTCATAAGCCTATCATTCAAAATAACACTACAAAAACTAAAAAATTAAAAATTGACCACCAATGTTCAGGTGAGCATAGCAACAAACTGACCTGCCAGAATATGAAGTTTGTTTTGATGGTCTGAGAAACAGCCTCATTTGCCCATGTATCCCGATTAAGCTTTACGATGAAAAAAAATTGTCACCCAGAGATAAAACTGAATCAAATAATCAAGAAAATTGAAAATGGAGCACTGAGAATAAAATACCATATGTGAGCTGAATTCCTTTGTAGATTGTATGTTCACCATCAACCACTTGTCCTGCATAGAAGCAGCACTTTTTGCCTGCAGTCAAAGATCAAACCTTGGTCACAACCGTATATCAGTTACATGTTTCACTATTTCACAATATATGCCCACCACCCACCTTAGAGTGAACCCTGCAAGATATTATATGCAAGCAAATTCTATAATCTACTATTATAATCTTAATTTCTGTGCTAGTCTTTTTGAAATACATATATAAGGGGGTGTTTGTTTCATGGTTGCAAAAATTATTCCCAGGAATATGGAAGTTACAAAGATGGATTTCTATGTTTGTTACAAAGTTCCCAGAAATATGGAAATTAATTCCCAGGTATAAAGCATTTCCAGAAATAAAATAACTTCCCATTTCCCATGCTTTTATTCCCAAGGAAATAGGTGGGCATAAAATATTCCCATGAAGGTGGGAATAAAACTGAAATAACCACCTAGAAACTACCCATATACCCAATGTTTACAAATAATCTCAGGAATGTGGCAAATATTAACTGAATGCTTTTCTTGAAAAGTTCCCGGGATTAAGATTCCAATTCTTAATTCCTAGGAACATTATTCCTAGGCATACATTTCTCATCCATGAAACAAATGCGCCCTAAGTGTTTGTAATAGTGCATTTGCCGAGCTAATTAGCTCGTACAGGCAGATGCTTCTATGCACTCAAAGATCAAACCTTAGTTACAACTGCATGTCAATAACATGTTTCACTATTTCACAATATATACCCTACTACCCATCTAGAGTGAACCCTGCCGCATAGTATATGCAAGCAAGTCGATAATCTAATATAGATTCTGAGTTTCTGTGCTAGTCTTTTTTAAATGAATATATGAGTGTTTGTAACAGTGCATTTGCCCAGCAAATTAGCTCGTACAGGCAAGATGCTTCTAGGACCTTCAATATTCTGTTAGTGGTTAGTTCAAGCCATTGGTTAATGTCTCATTTTGGGCTTCTTCGTTAATATGTGACACAATACTCTGCACATCACAGGGAGGACATGCAACATAACAAACGTTGAGATTGATAACCAATTAACCATTGATCAAGACTGAAGAGTGTTGTGGTATATTTGGAAACTTGAGCTTATAGGTCATTTTAACGTGAGAAGAAAAAAGCAGTAAATCAAGGATAGTTAAATTCAAAGTCATATATCAACATCAGATGTTTTGTTTCCTGAATCTCAGCAGTCAGCACCATAGCCTACTTTCTGAGTTGATAGTAATAAGTAAGAAGTAAAGGGAACCACAGTTCCCTTGATTGGTAACAGCTAGTGGTAAAGAACATCACTGTTTGTTCAATCATAATCCCTAGCTTAAAACATATTTAGAATTAAGTTTCCAGTTACTATATCCCTTTGAACTTTCTAGAAGCCAAAAATGCGAATATCTGAGCTTCAACTAGAAGACATGCAACTACTAATAAATATGATGGAGAACACCTTCACCATTAGGTCCAGACATTAGTTATTCCCTTGAACAACCTTGGGAACATAAGATGCCTTGGAAGGTACTGTTTTTTAGTATCCTGAAGCACTTCAATCTGTCTCCATGTTGTAGGAGACAAATCCCAACTTTTACATTGACTAAGCACAAAAAAAAATTGGAGGACGTGGGGGTAAGGAGGTGGTGGTGGGGGTCAACTTCAATAGGTCCTTGTCAAGGACACCTTGTTCTTCCCCATAGGGTGCTGATTGTTGGCTAGCATCTATTCATTCCATGCTCATTATGCTAAAAGGATTTATGTGTAGTACATTCTAAAATACAAAAGATGTAAATTTGTAAGCAACTAGGCCTTGTCACCTTGAGGGAGGTTTGATTAACTTATAAAGTAAAAAAGTTATGTCAAATAACCGGAAAATTGGGAAACATGGAAAAAGTTGGAGTAAAAAACACTGTATGTTAAAGTATAGAAAGTATAAAAATTTAAAAATACAATCAAGTTCAAAAAGTTACTTTAAATTGAGCTGGGTTTTACAGGCTCAAGCTTGAAGTCAAATCAAATAAAAAATGTAAAATGAGCTCTAGATTCCAATACCACATCAAACACAAACCAAGCAATCCAAACTAAGAAGTATATTTACCTTATCAAAAGAACCAGTGAACATTAGATGAAAAGGAGGGCGATAAAGAGAAGCAAGTGTGTCCTGAGAACTTTCTGCTGTAGAGGCGGCGCCTTGCTCTGGTTCCCAAACCCCTGGACGCCTTGTTTCCTGTTCAAAGTTACGGAACGCAATTAAGGAGTTTGGTTCTTGTGGGAGATGTCCAAGCCTTGATCCTCTGCACAAACATGAAAAAACACAATTTCAATAACTAGTTTGTCTGTTGAAAACAACATAAACTTACATACACACGCACAAACCTACATACATAATGACGTAACGCAATAAAAGACAAGGTGTATTAACTTAAAAAGCTCAATGAGTGCAACTGAAGTACAGGAAACATTTCCTGGATAAACAACAAACAAAAACAGCCCCAATTGACTTTCAACCACCATATCTTTGCAAGAGGTGTCTATGTAATTTAATTTATGAAAATCAAAATACATTTCAGATGTGGATACAGAGATGACATAAAAGAACACAGCCCTAACATACCATAGTGTAATATGCAAGACAATCTAATAGTACAATGAGCACATATTACATAAACATTTTAGATTCCATAAAAATATAATAGCAGTATGCTTCTTGATGTCATAGGTACACACCACTCGGAAAAATTTGAATCATTCTAGTTGCGTAAAGTTCACTTCACAATACTGCCTATTTAGCCACAACAATTTCCACTTTTCTTTCACCTTACTCTTTGCTGCTCGTCATTTCCCAGTTTACAAAGCCAAACACACAAGAATACATCAACTTTCTTTAACCCTTTTTTGCTTATAATTAGAAACAGATGGAGTACTAATTAACTATTTAACTATTATATATTTATATGCAATCGAAAGAATAATTAGTTACATCAGCACATAATGAAAGGAATGGTAAAAGCACCAAACTTCAGTATACAAGGATAGTCTACTAGAGTTAAACTCGAGTGATGGCATAGTTAAACCCTAATGATTTGCATTTTACATGCTCGATAAAACACCATTTACACATGCATGATGCATCTTTATGAGACCAAAATCCTATAGTTTAAAGGGTAAACAAAGTAATGGCAAAAAGGAAAACATACCCATACAGCAGTACATTCTCATAAAGAGTTTCCCTTATAACAGGTAAAGGAGCGCGCACTTCATCTCCATCATTAACTCCACCACTTTGATTCGCAGTATCCGTCCTTGTTTCACTAAAACAATCACAAAAATCAAACAATCAAAATAAAAAAAATTAATCTTCACTCTTAATTCCAAGGAATAAGGGCCTGTTTGGATTGGCCTATTTGAGCATAAGTTTTGTGAGACTGTTTAAGAGAATTAATGAACAAAACTTATGACAATTTTCATAAGCTTTTTTCAACTATTTTTCATAAGCTCTCCAATATGGCTTGTAAAAACAACTTATAGCAGATAAAAAAACAGACATTTTACATTTTATCATGATAAGCGCGTGTGCAATAAGCTGCAAATAAGTTGTTTATCCAAACAGACCCTAACTACACAATCATAACTCAGCTCATAGATGAATTTACATAACTCAATTCTCAGCATTACCTCATATGAGACTGATCAACCCAAGCATCAGCATTCTCTAAAGGTGGAGTGAAAGACGCTGGCGCCGGCACTGGCACCGCCCCAGTTTCACTCCCAATCAAAAACAGCTGAAGAGCTTCCTCAAGTTTCCAACTTGTAGCCTATTAAAACACATCACATAGATCTTAACGCAACAATAATCCAAAAATCCCCAATAACATAAAACCCAGAAGTTAAAAAGTAACAATTTTGTATAGATAATTGATTAACTGAATAAAAAAGTGATTTTTTGACGGTTAACCAAACCTGAAGGAATTGTCTAGCGGTGGCAGCGGTTTGGCCTTGAGCAACTTCGAGAAAGGAAGTGACCAATGTTTGTTGATCCGTAGGTGACACCATTCCTTCCATTGAATTGAATGTTCAATTGAGTTTGTGATTTGGGAAATTAGGGTTTCGATATAGTGATTTTGTGTTCACCACACTCGTTTAGTCTTTCTACCTTACCTACTAGATTGATTGGTTGTGTGTATAAAAAAATTTGAATTGTCAACTCATCACCATTAATATCATAAAATTGTTTTACAAATACAAGTGTACAAATATTATGCAAGTGTACAAATATTTTACAAATGCATTTAATCATATTTGTCACGTCAATTAATAATAATATGAATGTATAACATAATCTCCCTAAAAAATAAATGTGTAAAATAATTGTATACTATTAGAGTATATACATTATATTCATAAATATCTTAAGTTTTTCTTTATTTAAAGGATATACATCGTTATGCAAAACAATTTTACATTGACACTCGATCAAAATCCATTGTATTGCCACATAAACCCATTATTATATGAGTGTTTAGACCATCTACAGTGCGTCACTCGTTTTTGTAACTAAATAGAATGCTAATAACATTCTTTTTTGAATCTTCTCTCTAACATTCGCACTTTTATTTGGTAAAATTTATGTGACTCTCACCGCTTTATGTGAAATTTATTTACAAAGTTTGGACATCACATTAATTTTATCAAATATAATAGTGAATGTTAGAGAGAATGTTGAGAAAATATCGTATAATAGTTAGTGTTGGAGAATGATTAAAAAGCAAATATAATGTTGATCGATTAAAAAGCAAATTTGCACTCATTCTTTAATCTATTTTTTAATATTAAAACAATATATTTCAGTTTGCAGAGATTCTTGCCGTTTGGCTTTCTAAGATCATGTTATTAATTGTATTAAGTCTCGTCTGTTTAGTTGGAAAAACATACACTTGTCCTTTGGTGGCAGTCTTGTTCTTCTAAAGTTTGTCATGACCTCGCTACATGTCTATGCTCTTTCCTTCTTCGAAGCTCCCTCACGTATCATCTCCTCTATAGAATCTTTTAATTCATTTTTTTTTTCCGTGGGTGTGAGGATAATAGGAAAATTTCTTGGATTGATTGGCAGTCCATTTGTTTGGATAAGGAGATTGGCAATTTGGGGGTAAGGAGAATTAGGGAGTTTAACTTGGCGTTGTTGGGTAAGTGGTGTTGGAGGATGTTGGTGGATAGAGAGGGTTTGTAGTTTCAACTACTAGCAGCTAGATATGGCCTAGTATGGGGGTGGCTTCAGGCTATGTTTGAATTGATGAAATGTGATGGAGTGGGATGGAATGGAATGGTGAATAAGTAAGTTCCATTGTTTGGATTTATAAAAAATGAATGGAACACAATGGAATCAATACCATCTCATTCCATCAAATTCTCCAATTTTTCTTCCCCTCAATTTGAGGTGTATCCAATGAAATGAAACTTTATAATTAAATTATTACTATTGTATCCCTATATTTACAGCTTTAGCTCTTCTTCTCCGATACCTTATTCTTACCATCAGTGTCAGGAAAAAGATAAAATTCTTTGTGCTCTTTTTCATTTCTTCATCTCGTATCATCCCACTGTTACATTCATTCTTTGCCAGCAAGATAAAGTCATCAATTCTCTTGTATGCGTGTTGTTATTTGAACGCTACTGTTATGTTTAATTTTTTGCTGTGTTTATTTTTTGAGGGAAACTTGCCTATGTTTATCTTATTAGTAATGTGCATTTTCATCTCTAACGTGTTCTTATCTCTCTTTTTCATAATTTGGTGTGTTTTTTAAGAATGTAAAAAAGAACTCGTCCAATTTCTTTCAGTGGTATGCTTTATATAATTTGTGTTTTAATTGGCTATCTTTTATTTATATTTTGTTGAAGGAAATAAATTTTCTTAATAATATCACTTTTATAATTAATAATATATTTTACAAAATAACGGTATTTTTAAATAAGGGTAAAAATGGAATTAAAAAACAATAACTTATTCTGTTCCGTTTACTTCCCAAACAATGGAATGAAATCTTTCTTCCATTCCGTTCCGTTCCACTCCATTCCATTTTGTTCCATTCCGCTCCGCTTTGTTATGTTCCATCAATCCAAACATAGCCTCAGGCAGATGGTCGGGAGGGGTCAGTGTGGTGGAGGGAAATAGCTAGCATCCGTGACGGTGTTGGTTCTACAATGGGCAGTTGGTTTTCCAATAATGCTCGCATTATTGTCGGTAATGGTGTCGGTATTTGTTTTGGTTAGATAGGTGGTGTGGTGATGCCCCTCTCCGAGATAGGTATCGCCGCTTGTATGATTTATCTGAGTATAAATTTTTCACTGTGGCTCAGATGTTTGCTAGGGGTGAGGGAGGGGAGGCTTGGAGGTGGAGAAGGAGATTATGGGTGTGGGAGGAGGAAATGGTAGTGGAGTGTAGAAATTTATTGCCAATTGTTAACCTGCGGGTTGATTTTGATGATGTAGTGGGTGGCGGCGGCGTCGCCGGTGACTTTGGGAGGTTTTAACAACACAAATCACGGTGGATTTTCATAGTTTGTTCTTGGTGGCTGGTTTTTTGGGGGTGATTATTTACTATTCGTGGTGGCTTTCGGGGAGGTTTTTTTGGGTGATGGTGGTTTTCGTGGTGGTGGATGCGAATCCGGATTTGAATCTGTGACCATATCTGGATCTGCGATGTTTTTTTTTAATTGGCAACCAAGGAAGACGTTTCGATTGGTGATGTTGAGTGGTGGTGTTGTTGGTATGCTTCTGTTTTTGGTGAAGTTTCGAATGAAGGTGATGTAGGGAGTGGTGTTGTTGTTTTGGGTGATGTCCAAGTGGTGGTGATGCAGTCTGCGTGTGGTGATTTTGGTGGTTGTTGGTGATGGGTATCACAAGTGGTGGTTGTTGGTGTACGTTGAGTTGGGAGGCAAAATGTTCATTGTCTATTTCTTGTGTGGTGGTGAGTTCGGGGGTGTGGTGATGATGATGATTAGGAGCTTGTGGGTTGTGTTGTGTTGGGGGTTTTGTGATTTCCTTCCTTGCCGGTGATGAGTTTGCGGTTGTTAGAAAAAGCACAGGTTGTCGTTGTTTTTATGTGGTGGTGGTTTCCTTCCGATCCAGATCTATGCGGAGGAAGTGATGGTGGTGTGAGGTGGTGATGTAGGCCACATTTTTTGTGGTGTGAGGAGGTGACGGTGGTTCTTCAATGGTTGGGTTCGATCAGAACCTTCTCATCTGGTTCGACTACTCTATTATCTGATGGTTTGTCGATGTCAATCAATGGTGTTGCTGCAGTGAAGGTGGATTTTGTTGTTGGGCTGGTTGTTGTTGTTGTTGCGAAGGTGGATTCGTTAAGGTGACATCGATTGTTGTTGCGGCCAAGGTGGTTGTCGTTGTTTCAATTGTTATAGTTACTGGTTGTTTTTCAAAGCTTGTTGGTTGTTGTGTTGGTTCTTGACGTTGTTGTTTGGTGGTTGTGTGCGAGCAGCGGAATGTAGGTGGTGTAAGTTGTTTGTGTTGCAACTCGTGACGTTAGTTGAGGTTTTTTTTTTATGTTTGGTTGGTGTACAACTTTTGTTTTCCTTTATATATTGCTACTTTACGACTCCTAATCTATCATTCCTTGTGCTGGTTAGGATTCATCGTGATTTTAATAAATTTCATTTTGGCCTCTTAAAAAAAAAAAACTTAAATATATGAACTAACTTATATTTATAAATTTTTCGATGATATGTATCACCAATGAATGTTTATTAATTTTTCGATGGAATGGATAGTTCGTCTAATAGGAAAAGAGTTGGTTAGGCTTTGATTAAATTTGCTTACTATTTGTGCAGTTAACACAAAGGATTTCATATCTAATTTTCTAGCAGACTTTTGTTTTATAAAAAGTGCAATGAATCACATCGTATTTTTGGGCCATGCCATATATCATCAACCTTGTTTCATGATTATTTCCGGTAATTAAATGTTGTTTCAGGGGAAAATGGATTGACAAATTCAGAAGATGAAACAAAGAGGAAGACAAAGAAAGAGTTTTTGTAATTAGTGAAGTCTCTTTTGTTTGTCACGTAGAGTCTTTTTTTATTTGAGTTATGTTGATATTTTTCATAGCTAAATTTATTCTAGAATCAAACAGTCTATATTTTCATCAAGTCAAGAAAATTAATTGCACACTAAATTCCTTAAACACCGCATATAATGTTTTTTTTTCATAAAAAAATGACCGGATGGAGTATGCTTCCAACACCAGTAGTACACCACCATCATCAAGTCCTTCTTCAACCTTCATGGTTCAGCAACTTAAAGCTTCATTACAATGAGTGCTTATGTAGAGAAGAACTCAACTTTTTCCATCATTGGCCTCTCTTCAAAGCCTCTTCATGTTTATGGAAATCCTAGTTATGGGTGTGAGTGGATCCCTAATACAAACACAAACTCTTCTGCAGAAAATCACTACCGTTGGGTATAATATATCTGAATGGTAGAAAATAGAGTATCCTCCAACACAATTAATTTACATTCTACATTGTCAGATATCTTGTTGAGGGATGTTGCAATAATTTGAACAAAAACATGATGAAGACGATGATATTGCACACAAAAATATTCCAAATTGTGTGTGAACACATGAAGATTTATGTTCAATTTGTATTTATATATTGGTTAAAAGATATGGTAAGAGTAAATTAAGCGAGAGTCGTGAACATTGTGAAATTGCGACGTGTATTTAAGAGCGGAGGAACTAAAGAGAACAAATTAGTTCGAAACATTTTTTTACGGTTACTATAAATTTTGCCTTCGAAGGTATTGATATTTTTTCTTAGTTTGATAATAAGAAAACCCCATATATTCTAAAGTTTGAAGAACGCTAAAAATTTAATTTGAGATTTTTTTAATAAACAATTATTTAATAAATGAAACTTTGTTTTTGGTACAAATAAATAAATGAAACTCTTAACAATAATGTTATGTGGCTGGCCAACTCAAAGTTTTTTTCTCATACGTCAACATTTTTCAATAGAAAAATAAAATAAAAGATAGTCTTATGCATGCTTTTTTTTGGGGTGCAATCTTATACATTTTTTTTTATAAGCAAGAATAAAATGACATGTAAAGAATAGAGGATGTCCCAACGAAATTGACACCCCACTCTAAGCCTATAATTGTCAAATACTCATATATATTATTAAAAAAAAGGGAAAAAATACATAAAAACTGAGGGAACATAAAAATTTGACCCAATGAATCCAAGTGCATGAACCCTAACGGAAAATACAACCAATAACAGCAGCACACTCGATTCAACCCTTTTTTAATTCTAACAAACGATGTTTGCGAGCACCAACCAGACCTATAAGTTGGCGAATGAACTGACTGTCAACACATAACAAATCACATACCATCAACTACATGCACCATTAGCAGCAAGCATTAACGACTCTTTTCAATCCCAAAAAATTTGTACCCCAACAATTCATTAAACAAAATGATTCAAAGGATCAAAACGGATCTATGCGAGTCTTTACTTGGATCGATACGACGAATGAAACGACCGCCAACACAGTCAAATTCACGTTCCAACAACCCCTTGTTAACAACAATCACAACATGCATCAACACTTTTTCAAGCCAAATCAACACAAAGCAACCCATAACCATCAATAGCCAAATTGTGGTATGGTCAATCAACGAGATTGTTCACCACGAGCACAATAACAGACACTAACGGGTTTCGAATCAACAAACTAGAAATATGTCTACAATATCACAACTGAAACCAACAACAGTGATTCTCTAGCACGGAGGCGACAAATTTGGAAGCAAATACCACCAACCAACGAAACAACGCCACTTCGCAACCCTTGGCATACCTTAGAGTCGACGGTGATCTATAAGACCACCGGAGAAGGTTAGGATGGTACTGAGGCTTGTATGCCGGAAGAACACCGAATTGAACAGCGGCCTTGCGACGAGAACAAAAAAGAGCCGCCACAGTTCTCCACCGGATACAAACAACTACCGCCGTAGGAAGAGCCGTCGCTGAGAGAATCAACAAAAGGGGGCGATGCGGATGGTTGGGCCATCATCGCACCGCCATAGTTCTACTGCTACATCGTTATAGGAGAGATTTTGGAAGAAAGGGGAGGCATCTTATACATGTTTTTAAAAGAGAAAGAAAGGATCAAAACATATATGAAAAGAGATTTCTGAACTAAAAAGAATAACTAACCAAACAATTGGAGTCATGATTAACGAGTCCACCAAAGACAAACAATTTAAGAGAATTTTGATTTAATGAACCCACAAAAGACGAATAATTAAAGAGAATTTTGATTTTTGTATGAAACAATTCTTGATCATGTTTTATTATATCCAACTGAACTCTGATTATAAAGGTCGTTAACTGATAACCAAATGGTTAACACAAAAAAAAAAAAAAAAAAGTAAAGACTAAGTACAAATAGTTACTCTAAATTTTGGTAATTAAGGGGTCGTTTAATAGTTAGGATAGGGAGACATGATATGATATCATATCATGTTTAAATCTTATGTTTGATGCACCAAAGAGATATCATATCTTGATTTGCCTTTGTAATTTTTACCCTGAGTAATGGACTAATGGTTGTATTAGAAACTATCCTGACATAATTAGACATTCATTTCTTATTCATTACCAGTTGTTTTTAAAATGTAGTCATTCCTTACTTACTTATAATTAATTACATGTTTTTTTAAAATATTTAATTAATTATGAGAGTAGTTTTCTAATTTAATTATGAAAAAACAATGATACTCTATTTGTTATCTTGTGCGCATATACAAATGATAGAATTAATGTTTATGATGTCTATATCATATCTTGTCTCAATCGTACTCTATATTCTATCTTATCTCTATTATATTTTGACCATCAAACAAGCCCTAATTGTTATAACAGTTAATGAATGTGATTAATTAGAACTAATTCCATGATAAGATTTTTCTACTCTTCTCTAAACAACCCTATTGCAAGGCTTTCATGAGTACGGCGAAAATCTGTTCGATCTCAAAGAACATCAAAGATTTTCGTAGAATAATTTGGCACACCTAATTCCATGATGCCTTGTACACATTTCTTTTGCAAAATTACATGTTACCTAGTGATTGAATCAATGCCTTATTACATGTTACCTAATGATTGATTCAATGCCTTTTTAGCATTTTAAAATTATTCTTTGGGATTTTCGTTGGAGAGAAAATAAGAAGGATTGGAACTTTGGAATTACTACGAGCAATCAAGTGCCCATCACCAATCAATTTTAAATGTATGAGTGTATCAATACAAAACCTAACAAAAAAAATGAAGACAATGAAAGAGATGAATGAACCGCAGATGCTTGTATTGGAGTAATGGATTGTTTAACCTAAAAAACTAGTACATTGTTAATCTAATGTTACTTTTCTGAGATTGAAGGCTTTGAAAGGTTTGTAGGAACCAACTGATATATACTTTTTGTTTATCAAAGATACCGGTTGATAATTTAAGGTATACGATATCTTGTTTAAAATTTTGCTCACACTCACATGTTGTGAAGGAACGAGGTGTATATACTTTCGAAACCAATGGATCCCTCTCTCACAATTTTCTCGCACACCACTTTATATTAAATTAATCCTTAACATTTTTATTAGAAGAATAAATTAGTCTTCAACTTATTATAACATAGAGACTAGATTCAAAATTTGTCCCCAATTTAAAATTGTCTGAAGCTAGATTCATATAATTTTCGTTTGAGATTAAATTGAGTCGCAAGAAAATTGTCACAACCAAATTTTGCCTTCACACTACAAATAAACAAGATAAATGACTCCATGAAGGTTTTGTGTATAGAATATAGGAGAATACTAACAAGTAAATTTACACCATTGTTTAAGCAATAAAAAATATAACTTTTCGAATAGAGAACTATGTATTGGTTACCTTATAAAATGTTTGACTTATAGTTTTAAGACAATATTTTCCTTTATTTGTTCTAGGGTTAATTAAGTTTTTAGTCCCTATAAATATTCACAGTTTTGTTTTTAGTCCCTACAAAATAAAATCACACCTTTTAGCCCCTGTGACATTTTCTTTAAGCATTTTAAGGACCAAGACTGTTGATGAAATTTTTTTACGTGGACTAAAAATGTTGATGGAAAAATTTATAGGGGCTAAAAATGATGATGGAAAATTTTATAGAGACTAAAAAGTGTGATTTTATTTTGTAGGGACTAAAAACAAAATTATGAATATTTATAGGGACTAAAAACTTAATTAACCCTTTATTCTATAAACAATACTCTTAGGCTACTTATTTTTTAAGAAGACAAAACAATACTCTTGAGAAATTTGATAGCATGACCCTAGAATATAAACTAAATTCTTACTACATTGATCAATTTTTGGACTTTGGCACAATTTTTTTTAATGTTATGTTATATTTCGAAACACAAGAGGACAACAAAACTTGATAAACAATTTGGATGATCAAGAAGCTCAAATACATAGTTCATATCTGCTTAATGTGTGTTTTTTTTACTTTTTTTAGAGGTAATATGTTTAATAACACAAATGTCGCAATTCACATAATACAATCAATAATAACCAAGTAGTTGAACTTAAGTGGTTAATGAGTTTCACTAAAGATGTAATGTTCGGGAGAACTCGAATTCGATTCTATTAAGAGTCTCACATCGAGTAGATAAAAGTGTTTGATGTAGTATTTAAGACATAAATTGATCAATTGTTAACCGGATTATACTTACTTTGCCGCCGAACTCCAAACTACCAATACTCCGAGAGACATTAACTACAATTTTTAGTGTCGCACGATGTTTTAACTTTGTTACCATTAAAATTGTAATCGATATTTATTATAAAACTTGTGTGTCAAGTTATATTTTTGGTTTTTAGTTGCTATAAATACAGATTCTACTTATCCATTTACTATCTTTCCTTCATTGCTTTATGTATTTTTTAGAAAGATCTAATTGCTTTATTACCTCCCTCTTTTTTCTCCTCTTTCACATCTCCCAATAATCAATGAGACAATAATTATCCTAATTTCTCCAAAAACGAATCTCATTTGTCCCTAAACCTTGACAATCTAAAAGTGTCCTAATATATCACCACACAACACAACTCATCACACTCACTCCAAAGCATTTGCTTCCACTTCCACACGTTCAATGGCCATCAAAGACAAAGAGAAGAAGCTCTTTCTTTGGTCATCAAGAAACTATGCTGCAGAACACAAACTTTTCCTCACAACTCTCTTACTTCTATGCACCATTGCCACTCTCTTTTGCTTCATACCTTCTTCTTTCACCATCTCAGCTTCTGATCTCAGGCTTTGCATCTCAAGAATCTCTCAAACTCCACCGACACCGACGGCAACACCGACACCACCTTCACCACCACCACCCTCTTCCATTGTCCATGAAAAACTCATTACCAATACCAACACCACCACTATCATCAAGCGTTTCTTCAACCCTTATGGCTCAGCAGCATACAACTTCATCATAATGAGTGCTTATAGAGGAGGACTCAACACTTTTGCTATCATTGGTCTTTCTTCAAAGCCTCTTCATGTTTATGGAAATCCTAGTTATGAATGTGAGTGGATCCCTAACACCAACACTAACACTAACACAAACACAAAAACAAACTCTTCAGAAAACATCACCACCATTGGTTACAAGATGCTCCCTGATTGGGGATATGGCCATGTTTATACTGTTGTGATTGTTAACTGCACTTTCAATGAATCAATCAATGTTGACAACAATGGTGGAAAGTTGATGCTATATGCTTCTACATCAGGCGGTGGTGACACAAAGTTTAATGTTACTGATAGAATGGAAGTTCTTGTTGAACAACCTAAGGTTTTGGATATTACCATCTTTGATTCAAAGCCAAAGTTAGACTATTTCTATTGTGGATCATCTTTATTTGGTAATTTGAATCCTCAAAGAGTGAGGGAATGGATAGCTTATCATGTGAGGCTATTTGGGCCAAACTCACATTTTGTGCTACATGATGCTGGTGGTGTTCATGAGGAAGTGTTTGAGGTTTTGAAGCCTTGGATTGAACTTGGTTATGTTACATTGCAAGATATTAGGGATCAAGAGAGATTTGATGGATATTATCATAATCAATTTATGGTTTTGAATGATTGTTTACATAGATATAAGTTTATGGCCAAGTGGATGTTCTTTTTTGATGTTGATGAGTATATTTATGTGCCTCCAAAGAGTACTATTAAAACTGTGCTTGATTCTCTTTCTGAATACTCTCAGTTTACAATTGAGCAGATGGCTATGAGTGTCAAGGTTTGTCTCTCTCATGATTATGGCAAAACTTACAGGTACAATTTTCAATTCCTTCATTTAGTATACTCTCTTTTTGTTTTGCTTATATTAGATTAGCCTAATAGCTTCAATCTGCAAAATGTTTCTCATTTACTATTTTTTTATGTAGCATCGACACTTTAGGGCATGTTTAGATGAATTGAATTTGAAAAATTTATAGTATTATTTCGATCAAGCACTGAAAATTTAAACATACACTAAATGTTTGTTCAGTGTTCGACATATATTTGTGACCCGTGTGATTACATTATATTATTCTATTTTTTAAAATATTAGTGGTGTCAATTTGTTAGTGTTTGGGGTATGTGTCGGTGTGTTTCAGTTGTATATAGAGAGGGGACAAACTATTAAAATGTTGTGGTGTACATTCATTTGGATTATTAGCCCATTCATATGATATTAATTTTGTCTTTCGCAGTATACAATGACAGGTGGAAATGGGACATGTTTGACCTTTGTTCTACTGTAATTTATTTCTAAATTGAACCTTATAAGTAAATAACTATATAAAATAGTAATTTGGTCCAACTTGTTCAAGATTCTTCCAACAATTCTTTATTCATCCATCAATGTCTTCAACAATAAGATAGCTGCACAATGTTCAAAATCATGTGAATTTCAGTAATTGAAAAATAATAATGAGCATGCTTAGAATTGATGAAGATTCTTCTTATGTTTATTTTTAGTAATTTTTTCAAGTTATCTTTTGAGTAAAACCCATAATAGTTTTGTCTACAAGTGAGCTTTGAATATGACAGCTTTGTATTTGTAGGTAGGTATGCACTGAATTTGAGTATTTTAATAGTAATAGCAACAAACAATAACAACTAATTTGGACACAGTCACACACAACAGTTGTTAGATCTAGCTGTCCAAGTGTTAGTTGCTTGAGTTTATTGCAAAAAATTGTTTTAAGATTTTGAAAAAGAAAGTATCAAGGTATAATGTTGTGATTGAACTATTTAATATAGTTTTGAATATGTTTTTAATTTCAACAAATATATTCCTTTTTGTTTTTAGTCGTGTCATTTTTTGTTTTGTTTTTAATCCTTACAAATATACAAAAAATAATTTATGTTAGTCCTCATTATTTTGTTTCAGCCTCGATATAATTTGCTCATGTGAGAATCAGTACGTGTAATACATACAATATTTGATTTTAGTCTCTCCAACACGAAATAACATAGCTATATGTGATTTGTGTCATTTGAATTATGCAGAAAATGGGGGTTTGAAAAGCTTGTGTATAGAGATGCAATTACAGGCATAAGAAGAGATAGAAAATATGCAGTTCAACCTAGAAGCTTGTTTGCAAATGGGATCCACATGTCAGAGAATTTAGATGGAAAAACAACTCATAACACTGAAGGTAGGATAAAATATTTTCACTACCATGGAGCCATATCACAAAGGAGAGAAACATGCAAATTGCTAGTGAACTCAACAAAAATTACATATGAAAAAACTCCTTATGTGATGGATACTACATTGAGGGACATTGCTGGATCAATCAAGAAATTTGAGCTTAAGATGATTGGAACAAGGTTGCAAAATACAAGACAATGATAGCCCTTCAATTAATTATTTAAGGGTCTTGAATTTAAAGTTATTTAATTTATCTTTCCATAGCATAGAAAATCATTTAAAGGTTCTTTCTTTTTTATTTTTTCTATTATGTATTATAATTTTTCTTTACTTTGAAATATAGTACAGAAACAGATGAATACATTATCTTGTTTCATTTTTAATAATTATTTTGGGTTTCTTTGTTCTGTTATTTTATTTTTAACTTTTTATATGCTGTATTTTGTAAAATTAATGAATAAAGATGAATTGCTGAATAATCTGTCAGTTTTGTCCCCACCTTCTATGTCATCATATGGAGGGTTGCCAATGTGTTGCTTTGTTTTTGTGCATCTTTCCCTTTTTTAATACCATTATTAAAAAAAAATATTGTGCCGTATTGCTTTTAATTTTGGGATCCTTATTCCTCAATAAATTTTGATGAAAGCATCCTCTTTTCTTTTGTTTCTTTTCTTGTGGGCCCATGTTTTTTTTATCTATGTGAAAAAACAGAATGGGAAAATAGTGTTGTTGGTATAAGAACAGGTAATTGATGAAAGGGATAGCTTTAGGAAAAGTCAAAAGAGGGAACATGTGGGTGAAATGAGTGCTCTTTATGAAAGCATGAAAGTTCAAAGAAAAATTAGGCTGCAGGACATATTGAATAGTAGTTTGGTAAATTTATTTTGCTTAAAATCATGATTAACTTTTCAATTTAAGAATCCAGAATTTATGTATTAATAGTAAGAGTGTTGGCTTTTATATGGATTGTCCAACAACTATAATTCATGGTGTACGTACCGATGCTTTAGATCAAAGATGTTTTTGATGTTACATTATTGATTCATATATTCTACAGTAGATCAATGATTGAAAATCATTTGAAACTCTAAACAATTGATGTCGCTTTATGTAAGTAGAAGTTAATATTACTTGTCTGCACAATCAGGAGCTAAGCCACTCGATGTCAGTTTACGGAAACAAGAAAAAGTTAATATGAGTGTCTCAAAACTAAATGTATATTCATTTTCTTTTATTTTTGTTGAATCAACAACGATCATGTCACAATTTCAGCTATAAGAACATAGATTACTATAAACTTGTAATTTAAGATGACAATATGTTGTTTTGGAAGTTTTAAATGGTTTTCAAAGATGACAATATGTTGCAATACATTACACAATAAAAATTGAGTTAGATTGGAAGATGTTTATCATCTATACTTGGGTTGGAAGAAAGTACTACAAAAATAATACTCCATCCATCCTAAATTATATGTCGTTTTAGAAAGAAAAAAATTGTCTCAAATTGAGCGGTGCTATTTATGTAGAGAGATTTTATCAAGAATGGATCACAAAAAGATTTCAGCCAATGAAACTTGTTACTGGTCGAAAATCAAGGAGCTAATGAGATATAATTAAGGAAAGGTGTTTAGCAAATACATCATCGTGAACTATTTGGGTAACTGTTTTTCTATCAATATCCTCTCAAATTATATGCCCTTTACAATATTAATAAAACATTAATGTTATTTTTCTTAAACGAAAAAATACAATAGCCGGCCCTAGTTTTTTAGTGAGAGAAACTCCAACTTCTCTCCAAACTTTTTTTCTCCTTCGTTCATCGAGGAGGGGTGGTTTTAGGTCATTTTTTGACCTATAATCACCCCTCTACATCTTTTTTCCCTTTTCTTTCAATCTAAATAAGTGGTTTTCACATCTATCAAGTTTTTCTTGTTGTATTTTTTGTGATTTCGTCGTCTAAGTGCAGCGTTTGATTTCGCATCTTGTCGCGGTGTTTATTCAGTTCTTATTGAAAGATCTACATCAGTCAATTACAAATTCAACCAATGATTTGGACGACAACGTTCAGATCCGGAAGCATGGATATTTCAGTGACTTAGGTTTTATCATATTATTTGTAGGCATTTTGCCGTTGTATGCTATTAACTTGGGTGATGTGAGTTTGTTCGCAGATTCACCCTTTACGTTTTTAGCGATGTTTGTATCTGATGTACTCTATCGATTTGAATGAATGAATATCGTTTTGTTTTTGTCAAAAAAAAAATTTAATGTTATTTTTCTTATTATATCATTAACTATTTGTTACTATCTCTTCTTTCAATTATTTAATTTATAATTTTTTCAATTTATTAAGGACAATTTTGTAAAACAACTCACAATATCTTTTTCCCGTACAAAATTACAAAATTAATTATATAACTTAATACGTGTAAAATAAACAATACGTCATATAATTTCAGAGGGAGGAATTATATCCGAGGAGGACAACGTTATATAGTTGGCAATATTTTATTTTTTGGTTGATGAAGCAGCTGGCAATATTGTTGAAGTGGAAAACCCAAACTACCAAATGATTATCGGTTTATCATCATATCATATCATATATCAATAACTGCCAAAGTTTCTGTCGGTGTTCTTGCGTTTCCTAATATGTAATGTATTATTTCTCTTTTGTTCTTTTCCTCTATCAAGGCTTAACAAATTCCCTATATTCAACCCTTATGGAAAGCGACATGGAACAATTAATCAATGATGAGAAAATTTCATTATATATTAGATGCTGTTTATTTTTAACTCATGTATAGCGGAATAAAATGTAGTTAACCTGGCTCAAGTTTTGACTCAATTGATAAAATGACGAAATTGTTAGATAGAACATCATGACCGAAATTCAGACTCAGACTCCTCAATTTATGTGCATCAGTTTTCAATAGTTATAGTCATTTTGTCTATCTAATAAAGAAAATGTTGCTTAATCCTATAAAGAACCACTACATACAAAGAAGAACACTTAAGTTTTACTTTATGGTTTAAAATTAATTTTAAATTAACTTATTTTGTAACACCCATGTTGTTAAAAGTATGTTAAACATAAAGTGATCGTTAACCGTTTAAAATTGAAACTTGAATTTAGAATCAGTTCTAATGGTATAACTAATTCTTTTTTTTTTTGGTAAACCAAGATATATTGGTTCGCAATTGCGAAGACTAACGATTTGAGAAATTGAGATCCCATTAAAACTAATTCTATTTGAATACACTCAAACGTGGTAAAATCAATTTTATGTTTATATTATAGGTTCTCTTTTTTTAACAACATAAGTGGTTGTATATCACATAGAGAATGCAAACTCTCTTATATAAGACAGTCAACCTAATTTGTCACGGACAAACAATCAATTCATCTCCCTCATTAGTTACATATTATAAGCAAATGATTTTGATAATAAAAAATTTAGATTAACTTCCAAAATACGACACTGATTAGAAACATAACTGCACTCAATATTGCAAGAGCCTGTTTGGTAAAGAAATATAATACTACACTAATTGACATGTTGATTGTTTTTCTAACTCCTTTTACTTGTACTATACCAAACTTTGATTAGTGAGGTGGTGGGGTTGGGGTATGTTACTTCAGTATTTTGTATATAATTGTATCTATCTACCTAACAGTTAGGAACCTTCCAAGCTCCAAGTTGTAATAAAAAAGAAATTGTTGAGTCATAAATAAAATAGTTTCATGATCATAGGAAATTTAACAATGTTACAGAGCCAATAATAAAAAGATCTAGATACTCCCTCTGAATTAAATTATATAAGTAGAAACATGTGAACAAATTATTATTTAAAATGCTCGTGCACATTGCCTAAGCATTAAATATTACACGGTTCACCATGGATGATGTTGCCACATATCAGTGTGTATTGTCCCGTTTATGTTTTTGTCTGTTGTATAGTTTATATATGCAATTTTGCTATGTCCCTCTTAGTGTATTTACGTATATTGTTTTGATAAAAATGCTCTATTGACTTTGGCTTATGTATTTAATTTGCAGAATGATATTTAGAAATACTTTGGTTTTATACCATGGTTTTTCTATACATATTTTGCATCGTATGATTTTGGCTAATCCAATTTTTTTCCCACTTTGAACTTAATTAAGCATAATATACCAGAACTTATTTGGACCATAGACAGGTTTTAATCACTTGAACCTAATTATGCATAATGCTAGATTCTACAGTATACGATTTGGAGTGATATCCCAATTGCAGATCACTAGTAACACTGCTGTCACTTGAAGTTAAAACACATTTCAAGACTTTTATTTTGTATTTTTGTTATTTACATTCATTGTGTAATTGCACATTTTATGTGTTGATTTTTTGTAATACGGGTAAGGATGATTTTGTATTCATTTTGAATACACTAATTTGTTAGATATCACTTAACTGTAATTGAACTGTATCGAGACAATTGGCATGCACCAATTTACCCGTATGCATAAATGGGATATATATAACTTTGTTTTAATGTCCTAAACGAAGTTTTAATTTTCAATTTTATTGACATCCAATCCAACTATGCATATGCTCGTTTCGGCGTCTACCAATCATATACCGCACTATGAGCCACTGCCACCGTGAAAACATGAAGCTAGAAATTGTTGCTTCGAGTTGGATGCCCGTCAAATGATATCCCACCGTGTAAACAAACATAGCTATGTATACCAACCACCATAACAAATTGAACTATGATTTGGAAGTCTCGTTATTAGTAACAGTAATTGGTTACAGGTAGTTGGTATTAATATTATTATACTTTTAGTTAAAGCTTTACTTCTGAACTTAATATCATATCTTAATATCCCAAACTCATAATATAAATTCGCAAATATTTAGATGAAATGTATAAATTTAACAGTTTACACAGGAAAATTTAATAAAAAGGACTACATCTATTATTTGCAAAAATATTTTTTGCATAATGAGAAGATTGCGTTCAATCATTTTAATCAATAGACAAAAATATATTTTGCCTTTCCCTTAGTAAATTAATCAGTAATCATGCAGCTCATGCTAAACAATCATGTTAACAAGTGGCAGAACAACATACAAATGAATGCGAGTATTTTTTCTAACTCCACTTTTCATTGGAGGGATTCAATCGTGCTCAACCTCAAGTACTGAATGTGAATCTCCTGTAGCTGCTGCCCCATGCAGTGCAGCAGCTGTGGGAATATTTAGATCTAGTGAGAGAAAATTTCTCTTATTTCCTCAAGTACTCTGTGCTTCTAAGAATGCATTAAAATCGGCTTTCGTGTTTCTCAAGCTAGGAGTATTGCATGATGCTGGAGAGGGAGGATAATGAGAAGAAGATGTAGAAAACCTAACATGGTAAGGTGATGTGTCTGATTTTCTAGCATTTGTTCTAGAAGAACCATTCTTGAGAACCCCTTTAAGGTCCTTCTCAAAGACAAAAGCTGATGTAACTGGTGCATGTACATCATTACAACTACTTCCTTTGATCAATTCCAATGGTAGATCAAAATAGGAACTTGTGTTGTCTGTTTCAATGTCATTGAATAGTGCAGAAGAAGCCCAAGAACCACATTCAAACTTTTCTAAAGAAACTGTCCTTGATATCGTACCTTCCATTTCTGATCCTTCTTTTCTAGTTTTAGCTGACTTTGCTTTGCCGAATCCTGGCAAAAACATGCAAAGAACACTGCATTTGAACCCTTCTTCTGCATTTGTTTCAAGCTCGTTGTCACTCGCATGATGCTCTTTGATAGCCTCATTTTCAGAGAAGCTTTCATGTTTGAAATTAGTGTAATCATGTTCCACCATACTTGGTTTGATTAACCAATGATCAAATTCATCAAAGGGCGACAAACTTGCTCTTCCTTCACCACATGACTTGCTTTTCCTTAACTTGATTTCTTGTAGCAGATACTGATGCTTGAGTGTCAAGTTACTAGCTTGACCTGGAGATTCTACAACAGAACCTTTTGATTTTCTCTTTGAAGTGAACAAAGGTGATGAGTTGGTTGAATTTGGAAGACTAAGGCTCGAGAATTTTGGCTTTGAAAATTGTAATGGTGGAGAAGTATCATAAAATCCATGATTAATAGAGGATTCTTTCAGTGATAATGCATCCATCACATTCTGTTTTTGTTTTTGTAAGTTATCCATAATTGTTATATGGAAATCCCCTTCAGCAATCATTGCAATGCCTTTTATGTTTGTTGATTTTATCTTAGTTTTTGGAAGCCATGATCAATGATATAGGGACTTTGTATGAGAAATTGTACTAGCTGGCTGCACTACTTTTACAAAAAATACATATAACGTGAAGTGTGTGCGGCATGTTCCTCCATATCTTAGTTGTGATGATCATGTTCTCTCTCTAATCTAGATTAATCATATATATATATATTTTCCTTAAGAAAATATTGATTTTCTTATTAAGGAGAGTTATAAAAAAAAAAAGTTGATTACCCATTTTATTATATAATAGTAATTATTATTATTATATGCACGAGCACTTGATAAAACAAGCGTCATATATCAGAGTTAATTACAAACTGAACTCAAAACGTGCTGGCATATACCCCTCTTCTATCTCTTTAAAGAAATAAAAAGGAAAAACAATTGGTGATGTCATGGTTGAAGACAGAGAATCTAAAGCCAAATATAATGAAAAATTATTGTTAACATTAATTTAAGGAAATAAAATATTAAGAACAACAAACAATGACTTTTCTTTCTTGAACCATTTTCTTTGAAGAGATGAATTTTGTAACAAATTTGGACAAAGACCCCCCAAGTACTGACATACATTCTGACACCGGACAAGACATTGAATGTAATCACATGTGTCGGTGTCGTCTTGGTGTCACACGTTGATACGTGGCAGATATTGGACGCGCATTTGATCTAAATTGTAGATCCATAGAATAAATGAGAGATTTTCTGAAATAGTTGAGATACTGAAACTGATTCCAACATAAGAGAGGTTATTATTTTTAGAAAACTTGTTAATACAAGATTCTTTTAGTATTTCTTTTTCCATAAGATCTTGTTAAGAAATTTATTCGAACTAGCTCAAACAACCCTGGATGACGTTAGGTGAACATTATGATATACTAACTCATTTCAATATAGTAATATTATACACTGAATTTGAGTGCCATACCAGTTCCTACTGGAGGGAGTTGTAAAACAAAATCAAAACTACTGAAATACCTATAATAACAGGGAAAGCTGAAACCAAGTATAGTGCTCCATAGCCCTGCAAGAAAAAGAACTTCCTTAATGCAAAGCTTAAAGGGTAATCCAGAAAAACTAAAAAAAACTATAAGTTAAGAAAAAGAAAATTTATCTAAAGAATAGCAATGAGAGCTAATGTGTATCACAAAGTCAAACTATAGATGTTTAACAGTTGAGAGACAGAATTGAAAGTAAAAGAAGTATGTGCAGTGTATCTACATTCTGTTGTGATGTATAGTTGAATGACAGAATTGAATCTTTCAAATGAAGTATGAGGAGATGAATTTAGGCCAAAGAGGAATCAAAGTAAAAGAAGACAGTGGGAAAAGTACTAGAGACAGGCTAGAGACTGAGAATAATGGGAATTTATGGTATAGGATATCATGTATCTATTGTAGAATCAGTGAGGAACCAGTTTACATCTATAAATCTGAGGTCCAACCATTGAAATCGTTGAATTGATACATACAATCTTAGAGCTTGAACTTAGAACCTAGCTCAAACCCCAGAAAACCGACTTCTAAGGTGAGGACTGGCCAACACACTAAGTGATGTGGGACTAGACTCACCCCCTCAACCCAACACACTAAAGGGTGTTGTACTGCTGTAATGAAGACAGATGAAGTATCTCAATAACATATTGCAAGAATGGCTGCAAATAAGGCGGACTTTCCAAGACATCCCCATACCTAGGCCCAATGAGCCAAGATCTTGGACGATGCAGGCATCCCAACAATAGAACTAGGAATGAAGTTGCTTAAAGATGTAAAATCTGTAACCCTTCCGAGACTGGTTTAAGATAAAAAAAGACACATTTGAATGACAGGGCTGAGAGTTCATCGGGACAGGAATACGACATCAAAATCACTTATGAAGCACAATGGTGTGAAGGAGCATTAAACCACTAAAACCATATAGAATATGAGGAGGATTTGTCACAGCTCAATATTTATACCAAGTACATTGTTAATAAAGAGGAGCTAATCGGAAAATTTATAATGAGTGAAAGTTAATAGCCTACTACTATTTCTTATAATGCTTTAAACCTAAGTTCTTATACAAGTCTTTTAAATAATTTAATTCTAACACAAACAATAGCTCATGATTATATTAAAAATGTACAGGTACGGACTAAAACATAATCTAGAGATTCTATATAAGTTTACGGCCACATCAAATTCCTTGATTATAATATAAAATTACAGTATCATGGTCTGCACAACAATAATCATGGTGGCTAACCAAAAAAAGCAAAATCACAAAAAAATCTACAAGGCAGGTAAGGAACTGACCAACGCAGAAGGCACTTCTGTTTCATCGTCAGTTTTCGTATCTTCAATTTCAGCAGCAGAATCCCAGTCAATGTTTAGTCTCTTTGCAGCCACTTGAGGATCGATTCCAGTGTCAGTGGTTTTTGCGTATAGAGATTTTTTGGGCTTTTTCTTCGGTGATAATTCAGCCTATCCATTAGGAAAAATAAAATAGCAGCAAACTGATTGAGCTTTTCATTTTGAAAGAAAAGTACACTGATAATGAGGAAATGCAAATATATGAGTGTACAAATACAATTCATTATATCAGTGGTAATGAATGAAAGGTAATAAACAATTAGTTCTGAACAAAGTGGCAAAATTTGAAGTTTTAATTAGAAGAGTTATATAGTGTAAAAGAACCCTGGCTGTATTTTCACCACGACAATCAAATTTGTCAAACATATAATAGAGAAGCAGTACGTTACCAGAAGTAAATTGTTAGAAACTGGTACCAAAATATGATTTAATTGTTGAAATTGACCTTTATTGATGGCATGATACATTTACAATAGAAACAGAATTACGCTTACAATAGAGAATCGATAATTCACACATAATTTAAGGAAAGTGATGGTGTACTATTACAAGACAATTCCGATCCAAGACAATTCACATAATTTGGTCTCTCCCTCCAAGAATTAGAGAGCTTGGTCTCTCCCTCTCAAAACCATTCAAAAACTATCCCATAATCACTTTCTCCTTTCACTTCTCTACTTATTCCTAAATTTAGACATAACTAACACAATAAATGCTCATAACTGCCCATAAGATAACTGCCATATAAGAAGTCCAACATAAATCAAATTTTAAAATTGACAATGGATAAAAAAAAATAAACAATTTTAAAAAGCACGTGATCAAAATCAGTAGTAAATCTTTGTGCAAGGATTTAGATGTCTACAAGATTTCAAGTTTTTGGCCTGAAGAAATGAATTTAATTTGAGAGCGTGATTCATTCATTTTGAAGAAGATTAACGTTTAGTTGTTAAGAAGATAGCTGAATTTGAATAATAAAATTTCTTGGCAGCAGAAAATTTAAGCGACTTAAATGGAGATACAAGAACAACGCAAGGCAGAAGTGAGAAAAAAATAGGTTTTTACATGAGTGAGGTGTGGTGTTCATACTACAGACAAGAAGCTTCAAGTATAAACCCTCACTAACTACATTTCCAATTGAAATTTATGAATTCTCCCTTTTCCCTGAGAATTTGTATGACTACCCAAACTTCAATATTTATGTAGTTTTCTCGTCATAAAAAGAAGAGTGTGACTAAAGTTTTCTTATTACAACTAATACTCTCAAGTAAGGTAGTTAATATAAGAGAAATGATTTTTTGATACAAAAGTTTGACATCAAATTTCGACGTCAATTTAGATGGTTAACATAATTCAAATATGTGGTTTGTTAAGTTTCGTCGATAGTTAAATGAATATAACAAGGTGCGCAACTCATTAACCATCTACTGAACACAACTAACCATGATTTTGAACATCATTAACCACAATTTTTAGGTGTTCAAATTGACAGATATCCATTGATTAACCATCCAGATTGTGTTCAAATACATACTTGAAATTGTGGTAAATGATGTTCAAAATCATTGCTAATTGTGTTCAGTGGATTAATAATGACTTGTGACACCATGTATTCATTAACCATCTACTGAATATAATATATTTGAACTGTGTAAACCATCCACGTTAATGTCGAAATTTGACGTCAAACTTGTGTGTCAAAACAACACAACTCTTCATAAAATTGGTATCTAGGTTACAATTAATATATGAAGCAATATAAAGAGACAGAGTAGTATCTAAAAAAAAAATTGTTTGGTTAGAGTACAAGTTCAAACTTAAAATACTATTACTGTTTTTACGCACTTCAAAGTATATTGAGAAAATAGTACCTCCTTAAAACAACACAAGAAACCTGATATAGTAAAGGCCAAATTGTGTGGACACAATGCAATCAACTACCTCACTCACATGTTCAAGACATCATGCACATCAAACTATAGATTGAAACACGCCCCAATTCAACCGTACCTCTAAATTAGGCCATGCAGTCATTTCCTCAGCAAGCATCTGGAGAACAGCTCTATCCTTTGGAATTTTCCCCTCATTCACCTAGTAAATACCAAGTCATTTATTTTCAATCTGAAATCAGCTTTTGACATTATATTGAGTTTAAAAGCCAACATGTATATACAAGACAGATTTTCAGACAACAAATTGCTGATTACTCTATAATTGCTATCATTTTCGCTTTAGAAACGTGTAGAAGGGCAGCTAGAACTAGAAGTCAATAAAACTAACAGAGGTACTTTTGCAACCTGAAAGTGGACTGGAATGTGCTGCACTTGGTGAGATTTATTTAGAATGTTTTCTCAAACGAAAAAATAGATCCAACTCATTGTGTTTGGTTCAAGCACACAAAAATGGATTGTGAGACAAAGCCTTTGTTAGATTATCACAAAAGATTTGAAAACTTGAAAGTTTAGTGCAACAATATTTACCCTAAAAAATGTACCCTGAAAAATAGATTTGGACAATAAGCCAAAGGTCTGTACCCTAAAAAATGACCAAATCTTCATCCCAAACAAGATTTTAAATAAACTCTAAAGCTTCTGGTATAAGTCAAAGTGTCGATGCCTCTACAAATTAAAGCATAATTTAGATAATCAGGGATATGGAAGAAAAAAACTCACTTCTTCCAAAGCAGTAACTAGGTCGTCTCTTGTTGGGGCATCAAGATCTTCAATACCAAGTAATCTTTTTCTCTCAACATCTCTGGGATCCTCAATCATTATGGTTAGTTTGACCTGGAAATAGGATAAAGAAAGAATCATTAGATCATCATGGGCAAGAATAAGAGATGCACAGTAAAACCTGGAGCTTTTCAAAACTTGATGGAAATATATAATTACCATAATTACACCTTCAATAACGTTCTGTAGAATATGAATTTAATCAATCCAACCTTTGAATTATACTATTTTAAAAATTATATGTACAAAGTTCTATACCAATTAGACTTTTGTATGTATGTAATTTGTGGTAATAATAAATAACAATAGGATTTGCTTCCAGGGTCAATTTTAAACCCGCTGTCTTTTTACATCATTATTGGATGAAGTTACAAAGCACATTAAAGAACGAACACTGCTATACGTACTTTTTGTTGAGGATATATTATTATTGGTTGGTGAGCCGAGAGAGAAAATAAATGAGGTTAGAGGCTTGGAAACAAGTTTTAGAAGCACATGACCTCCATGGAGTAGAAATAAGACGACTGATGTAGAATGTAAGTTTTGCAAAAGGAAAAGTACACCACAAGTCACATGATTTAAATATCTTAGGTAAATAGTACAAAACAACAGAGATTTGCAGGGAGATGTAAACCATAGACGAAACTATTAAAAAGATTTAGAGGTCAGTGGTTTGACTATAGACATGGTTTATGATAGAACATTATATCATTGTATCGTCTGATCCATATAGTTGACCCCACCTAGTGGGATAAAACTCGATTGTTGTCGTAAATAGCAGTATATATTTACTTATACTTTAAATAACATAATATTTGTTAAAATAAATTGATATGATGAAGTATAAAATCATTTTAATGTTGTATCAAATTAATTCTCTACACTTAAACTATTAAATGATAACTTCCAATTCAATGACTAGATTCATAAAATTCACATTCTACATAAGAATTATTAATGGTGTAACTATGTTAATTTTGACACCTTCGATCATGAATCTCTCAAGAACAACAAAAAACAAATTCATAAAAGGACTGTTTGACAAGATACATTTTTGAGCTTATAGAGTATAAGCTCATATGACTAAAAAAAACGTTTGGTAACCGTCTTTTCCTCATGCTCGTATAGCTTATTTTTACTAGTTCATAGTGTTTTTTGATAAGCTAATTCAAGTAGCTGATAACTTGTCATTTTTCTCACAATTTTATCCTTGTAATCTTAATTTAAACAATTAAATATTAATTAAATATATCTTTTTTATGTCATTTCGTATTTATAAGCTAACTCAACAGGTAATTTTACTGAACACTACAAATTCAATCAACTAGTTTATCATTTAACTTCTACAAGCTCATTCACTATAAGCTAACTTACCTGCTTATTCACTATGTTTTACCAAATAGAGCTAATTAGCAAAGCACAATTGAATAAATTATTAGAAGAAAAAAAGTGAAAAGGGTATACCTCCCCAAAGAGCATGTCCCTGTTTTTCTTTAGAAGCTCCAAAACCTGCAAAAGGGCATCAAAATGCATTACAAAATGAAAATGAAAAAATAAAAACATTTTTTTATGAAAAAATAAGAAAAAGTAAAGATACCCTTTTGATTTCAGCAACATTTTCAAGGTCTTGAGGGGTTGGTTCTTCTTCATCATCGTCATCAACAACATCGTCGTCGTCATCATCATCATCATCATCATCAAGTTGCTGTGTAGAGGAAACACTCAAGTCAGCATCTTCATTTCCAGCAGAGGGAACAAAGGAAAGAATTCGGCGATGAGTGGTGCTAAGCTTTGTGAATGATGTTCCGTTGGTAAAGAGAGAGTGAGAATAGCGAAAGGTTGAAGGAAGAGAATGTGATTGTGAAGAGGAAATTGAAGGAAGTGTTAATGGCAACGTTTGTGATGATGATGCCACTGCCATTGCTAAACAACCAGTAAGCTGCTTTTTCTATCCTATCATCTTTCTTTCTTTAACTCTCTCTTCACAATTTCGTTTATTTTTGTTTTTTATTTCATTTATAATTTAGATAGAATAAAAAACAAAAATAAAAATGTTTCAACTATTGAAGGAAGAAAATGTATTTTAGAAAAACAATTATTTAATTAAAAAATATGAAAATGTAAAATATCTATTATATATAATGTTAATCAAAATTTCATAAAAATTATTATTCGTAATTTTGACGCATTGCACAATAAAAACATGGGATAGACAGGCATAGAGTGCCCGTCCAAACGCTAGTTAATATATAATGTATTAAACACACAAAAATAAAACTTAAGCTTTTTGCTAATCGTATCTTATGCTACAAAAATTACGGAAGTAAAAGTTTTTTCCAAAATTTATTATTACTATTATCATAATAATAGTACTAGTAAACCAAATTTGAATTTCATCAATTCAAATTTTCACTAAAAAAATTAATAATCAGTTTAAATTTTAGTTTAAGAGTGAAAAATTGTACTAGTAAACCAAATCAAGTAAAAATTCCTGAGTTTATTAATCCTATGATTTTCAAAAATGTTCTCTTATAAAACATGGCATCCATGTAAAGAATGAGAGAAAACTAACAAACTCTTTCTATTGGTGAAGAATTGAGTGTTGCAAATGAGTGAAAGCAACCCACTAATTGAGTGGTTACAAACTATTTATACTTCTTATCTGCTAGAACTAATATGCCCACTAATCTATATCTCTAATAGTCACACGCAAGTTGGAAGGCGTTCACAACACTTCCAGCTTGGGATGACTAATACAAAAAGTACAACAAACACAAAAAAAAAAATACAATAAGAGATGTTAGGGAATGTTATAAGGTCTAATGGCTAGAAAATGACACAGCACATCAGAGGACCAACAACCACATCCGAGCAACAAAATGAGATCAAGGATATCCAAAAGCAACAAACACCGCAAATGAATTGACCAAATCTACGATGGAAGGAGGTCAAGTGTTAGACAAACTTCACACCTAAGGTTCCATGAAGCAACAATATCAAAGTTCCAAGAGATTTATAACAAGGTCACCTCCAATATTGAAACCATAACCAAATGCAACTTGTGAACTATAGGGCATGTCAACAACAAAAATCAACAAGTCGATGGAGAGGCATAGCCATGTGACGTGTCTTCAAGCCATAAAAAAACATATCCATGTTGACGTGCCTTCAAACCATAGGCAAACAAACCAATCAAAAACACATTAATCCAATGAAGTAGCAGAGCAAACTTCATCAACGATCTAGGAACAGAAGATGATGCAAAACACCAAAATTTGGTGTTTAAAAATAAGAGATCTCTATCGTGCTAGAGCTCAACAAAGAAACCAACATGTTAAAAACTAACAACTTCAACAAAAACAACATATTTGGCTTCAACAGAATATCAACCAAGTTTGTGCGCATAAGGCACAAAACTAAACAATCAAAGAACTTGAATCAATACAACCATGAATGAAACCCAACCAAAAGTTGTCTTCAATTTTGGGGAGAAACCAAGTGTGTGTAGAAAAATTCAATCTATATGACAAACTCAGCAATGAAATCGTGGAACTTGACAATTGTAGACATGCTAAGCATGGGTCAAGAGACTAAATGAGATTCATAATCATTTGAACATAAGCATTAAATACCCAATGTTAGTCACCCTGCCAGCTTGATGAATCATCTTATCCAAGAGAAATGCAAACATAATCGATACTTCCAACACATTGCTTTGATGGTAAACCAAAAACATCAAAAAAATAATGTAATTCCAACAACGGTAACAATGAGGTCTGAAACAGGTCCAAACAGATGGTCCCAAGAAAATGAATCATGACTAACACTCAAGTAAACCATGAGAGTGTGAATCTTCCTTCAAAATAAACAATCCATGGACTCACAAGCATTATTGAGAAACAAACACTAAAATTACATGTTCGGCATGCTCAATTGAAATCACCAAAAGATATCTCGATAGAGTAGTTCCATTAACTAGCAATTCACACACAATTATTCCTTGTTGTACGAGTAACTACACTTCAAAGAAACATGTGGCAACAAGAGGCATTAAGAGAGAATATCAAACAACAATTTCGTCAAATAACCATCAACAAATTATAGAAACTATATCATCAATAACTAGGAAAAAAACTAGAATCATACCAGAACCAACACAATAACTTGTGAGTATCCAAATGCACATGAAAAATGCACGCACTAATCATCAACATCATGTTGCAGTCAACAACAACATCTAAAAGCAAATCAGATGCAATGTTGGACCATAACAAACCACAATGTTACCAACAACCATAACCGTCAAACTGCATAATACAGTAGTAACTAGCAACTAACTAAACACACATGTGGCTTTTAAATTAATTTTCAATTGAAATTAACACATGTGGTATCCTACTCAAGGGAGGTGCCACATGTTCATTGACTATGTCAAAATGAGAGAAAGTGATCAAACGTGCAAAAAGGGCTAAACATAAGCCGCAAAATTGTTTTTTTTTTTTATATAGGGTCAGAATCGCAAGTTTGGAAAAGATATGGAGGCAAATGTGAATTTAAGCCATTATTTTAAAGTGTATCATTATAATTGTGGTCCAGTAAAGACAAGACCCGAAACATAAACTCATGTTGTAAGGAAGAAACAACACAACATAACACAGTAGCTAAAGGGTATTGGAAGGTCATGTGTCTTCGCTCTCCATTTTTTTTCTTCAACTAATTAAATACGCATGTGGCTTTTAAATTAATTTTAAGTCGAACTTAATACACGTGGCAACCTACTCAGGTGAGGTGCCACATGTTCGTTGATTGTATCAAAATCAAAGAAAATGACTAAAAGGGTAAAAATCGTTAAACATAAAGGGCAAAATTGTTATTAATTTTTATAGAGGGCCAAAATCGTAAATTTAGAAATGACAGGGTTCAAAATACTCATATTTGGTGCTGTAATAAATACACAGTTTTTAATCTCGGCTGTTCATTTGAGATCGAACGGTTTAGATTGAAAACTGTATCTTTTTAAAAATGATCTTGACCGTATAATGTTGATCGGACGGCTCACATGCTTTACAGCATGAAAATTGTTGTAGACACATGTTATAAGGCTGGAAAAACACATGTAAAAGATGAAAATGCCCCCACGGCAGTTAACTACCGAAGTAAATAACCGACTGCAATTAACTGTCAAAGTTTCTTCAGCAGTTAACTGCCAACGAAAAAAGAAAAAAAAAACCATCAACACTTAATTGCCGAAGAACTCTAAAATGATCTCACCCATACAATATTGATCGAACGGCTCACATGCTTTACAACACCATGTTGTAACAACTAACAACGGGAAATCTGCGTCCGTTCAAAAGTGCATTTAACCATTACTTTAAAATGGATCATTACAAGACCCGAAACATAAGCCATGTTGTAAGAAACAACACAACACAAGACAGTAGCTGAAGAAGGTGTTTCGCGGCGCTGAAGAAGATTCGAATTTGATAACAATAACAATGGAGCCATACCCACAACGACCCTGTGCCAATGCTGATCAGTTGGAGGGTTTCAGGAATTCTGTTGACGAATTTCGTACCCAAGTTGACAATGTTAGTCACCACTCACCTTTCACTTTTTTGTATCAATTCATTTTTACTCATGATTATTTCATTTTCTGCTTCTTTTTTTTTTAGCGGTTTTCATTTTCTGCTTATTTTTAGGTTTTGTAATATGTAATTGATGATGATTTTGCCTCAATAATTTAACTCCAAATTTGATCCATCTTGCAAAATTCAGTTTTTATTAGTTGGTTTTATGTTTTTTGCTGCTTTATCAATTAGGGTATTTATCAAAATCTATAAAAATTTATTCTTGGGTAGTTTTTTAAGCAAAATTGAGTTGATGGATTGCATAATTAATATATAATGATATTCATAATCTAAGAAAAAATTGGGTTTATGGCATAGCATAATTGTCTTGTAAGGTGAGAATTGTAACACTATCTAGATCATTTATCTGGTTGATTTGTTACTTTCAACATGTATTGTGGTTGATTTTCATTCATTAGCTTTGATTTTCTGCATTTATTTAGGTCTTTTGTTTTATCAATTAGGTTTTGGATTGTTTTTTTATGATGATTTTGCCAAACAAATTTAACCCCAAATTTAATCAATTTAGCAAATTTGAGTTCTTATTACTGGATTTTCTGCATTTAGTTGTTTTATCAATTAGGGCATTTTTGTCAAATAAAAAAATCAATTAAGGCATTTGATTTGACCGAAAATCTAAAAAAAAAAAAAGGACAAAACTTAGGTGCTTTTCATACGGTTCTTCACATAAATACTCATAACTACCAATGATTTCTCAAATCCACAATTTTCTCAAAATTTGTTGTAACCATAAAAAGTGAATTTTATGTGAAGAACCATACGAAATGCACCTAAGTTTTGTGCAAAAAAAAATCTATGCTCGGGTAATTTCGAAGTCACTATAATAAGCAAAATAGTGTTGATGGATTGCATCATAAATATATAATAATATTCCTACTCTTCGAAAAATTTTAGTTTAGGTTTAGGGCATAACATAACTGTTTTGTAAGATGAGAATTGGTAACACTATCTAGATTATATATCTGGTCAATCTGTGACTTTTAACATATATTGTGGTTGATTTTCATTCATTAGCTTTGATTTGCTTGCTATAGTGGCTGCGTCACTTTTTTTAGCAAGTATGGATTCATGTTTGATGGAAAAGCAATTATGGTTTAAGCTTATTTCATTCTCTGTAGAGATTTTTAGGGTTTCAAAATTATTCTTGTTAGAGTGCTGGTCGAGATTTGTTTTCAAATGTTAAAATGTTGTTTACTATAGTTGGTTAAGTGCAATCATTACTCGGTGCTTAGATATGCTACGATTGAATGCATATAAATAAGATAGGCTATGTGTGCAGGCACAACATGTGATGTAACTAACATATAAATTATCTTGTAAAACATCTGAAAGCATAAGCTTGTATTGTAGTAAGTTTTGAACTGTGGAAATTTAACACTTGTGAAATCTTTTACAGCTTCAGAAGCAAGTGATTGAAGTTGAGCAGTACTATGAATCCTCTGGTATTTTTCAAGGAAACAGTTCTAGAGGCGGTTCAGTTGTAAAAGAGAAGGGCCGGGAGAAAACTCTTGCTGGCACTAAAACACCGCTGCAAGATGCATCGCGTACGGAAACCGCTGCTGGGAAGAGGATGCAGGAGCTGATGCGTCAGTTTTCCACAATATTACGTCAGGCAAGTGTGAATACTTTGCAACTTTATTTTTATTTAATGATATACTTTTCGCAGAAAAAGGAGGCTAGTGTTTTTAGGAGTAGTTGCTGGAATAATTCTTGTGTTTCAGAATGTTAAGGGTACAGTCATATATAGTCATTGTACAAGACTTAAAATGAAAATACAATCACACCTAATCACATCTCAATCATATCATACTGCTCCTAATCACTTCAACCCTCATTTCCCTCCTCCCATAAACTTTGATGTAGCGGCCATACCGCTATCTGCTGTATTGGTTTAGCGTTTTCCTGGTCAGCCGATTTGCTCTACTACCCGTCATTGACTACATACATACATGTAAACCAATATACTCAATTTTGAATCGCAAGGATATTACTAGAAGCCTTGGTTGGTTTTTATTTAATCATAGATTATTTCTCTTTGAAAAGAACAGAAGCTAGCACTTTGAATGGTTATCAATATCTCTCTTTTTTTTTAGGGTGCTGCAAATGATATTTGGTAGTTTTGGGGTGCTAACATCGTTGAGATGTCAAAGCTGCCATGTGATGCTTTTGCACCCAAATTTTTGCTTTAAAACAAAATAATCACTTAGCTTTGTCTTTTACTTACCTTTTTGTAGGCATGTCATAATTTTCTTTTAATGCAATTTAATTTTTATAATCATCTACAGTGTCTATTTTTTATTCCATGATCCATGTAGCAGACCCTATCTAGTGAGAATTTTTCTTCCTTCAGGAGTCATCCTTAAATTCTTAAGATCAATCTTTTTCCCGTTGTTAAAATAAGTGGTCTTTTCGTTGACCCTATCATGTATCCTGTGAAAAACCAATAGTAATGCATTTGAAGCTTTTCAGATCACTCAGCACAAGTGGGCCTGGCCCTTTCTGGAACCTGTAGATGTAGAAGGTCTCGGGCTTCACGACTATTATGAGGTAATGCCTTTTCTTCATTTTGAAACTTTTGTCTTGGCATAGACTATAGTTGCCATTTATCATAATATAAACTGTAGGCAAAATTACATTAGGGCTCCTTTATCTTATTTATTTGGAACACTTTGGTCCTTTATCTTTTTTATTTTCCGTTTAGGTCCTTTATCTCTCATAAAAGCACATATAAATCCTTTTTCTCATTTTTTATTAAAAACATGCATAATTTTATTTTTAAAATATATTTTTATTAAAAATGAAAAAAATTCAGAAATTAGATGAACATGTTCATCATCTTCATCTTCTTCCTTTGAATCTTCATCTTCTTAATTTGGATATTCACCATCTTCCTTGAATCAAAAAAAATTCTACACAATATATCTCTAAATATCATAAGTTTTTGTTATGTTCACCTCTAGTCTTCTTTTAAACACAAAAATCAAATCCCCAACTTATCAATTATTAAATTAGGAACAACAACATCAATAATTTAATTGATATTGTTGTTCCTAATTTTCTTTGTTATGTTCACCTCTAATCTTCTTTTATTGATGTTGTTGTTCCTAATTTAATTATTGATAATTTGGGGTTTTGATTTTCGTGTTTAAAAGAAGATTTGAGGTGAAAATAACAAAAAATCATGATATTTGGAGATATATTTGTGTAAAAAAAAATTTGATTCAAGGAAGTTGATAAAGATCCAAATGAAGAAGATGAAGATGATGAACATGTTCATCTTATTTCTGGATTTTTTTCATTTTTAATAAAAATATATTTTAAAAAATAAAATTCTGCATTTTTATAATAAAACATGAGAAAAAGGATTTATATGTGCTTTTGTGAGAGATAAAGGACCTAAATGGGAAATAAAAAAGATAAAGGATCAAAGTGTTACAAATAAATAAGATAAAGGACTCCTAGTGTAATTTTGCCTAAACTTTAAATATTTTTTTCTACCTATGACCAAATATGCTCAAACACACTTATTTGTAAAATGGTTTAAATGCCGGTTTGATATCTGTTTCTACAAATGATGGTATTTGGTTAACCATCTATCTTTTATAGCAGAGTTATTTGTATACTGTTTCGCTTTGATTGTATCTCAAAAGTAATTTGTTTGATTTTCTATCCCTAGATTATTGATAGGCCCATGGACTTCGGTACAATAAAAAATAAAATGGAAGCTAAGGATGGCACTGGATACAAGAATGTCCGGGAGATTTATGCGGATGTGAGATTGATATTTAAGAATGCCATGAAGTACAACAATGAAAAACATGATGTCCATGTAATGGCAAAGACCTTGATGGAAAAATTTGAAGATAAATGGCTGCTACTATTACCCAAAGTTGCTGAAGAGGTAAATTGTTTTTCAAAATAGTTTTCTTTATTTTGGAAAATGAAGCTTTATTAGATGGATCTTAAGGAGTAGGCGTAAAGCTAATTGTCGATTTGGAGGGGTTAGAATGGACATGGTTTTCAAAATTGTGACTGTATGAGTGTGGAGGTTTGGAGCAACCCCAATCCCAGGGAAAACTTATTTCTGCTTGGATCTTGCTGGCATGTAGGATCAGAAAGTTCTTAGGATCCAGCCAAATCCACCTTAGCCTCAAAATGCTCTTTGAGGGCTAAATTTCAGAAATTACCCATCCCAAAATCAGATAAACCAACCGGAAACTATCCTAAAACAAACATCTTCCCATTCGCTGCTGCGACCTTTTTGTAACTGAAATATGCTATTAAAATCTGATATGTAACTGGCTGTGGATTGGTCAAATGTGAGGCGGTGATGCACAGTTGTGAACTTTCATGTTTTTCAAATTTTATATTTTCATTTTCAACATAGTAGACAATGGACCACAAACCTTGCAACAGACATGCTCTTTTTCCCACTTCGTAGGATTGATTATTTGGTACTTCTTAGCACCATTTTATTTAAAAATATAATGTGCTATATTGAAAAAATAAATATCTAATAGTATTTAGATTATATTACATACATTTCAAGGGCCAAATTATCTATCTGATATATATGATCATTGAGATAATATCAAATAATGAAATAGTTGGATTGGTTAGTTTCGCATTTTACAAAAAGTTCTGGGATAGGATCAACAGACGTTAAGTGTCATACTTCTACACTTAATTGTTTCCTATAGAATGTGGCATTATCCAACCATTGAATGGTGTCATATTATTTTCATGAAGATGTATATCAAATTTTAGATAATTTACACATTCATGGGTATGGTATTGGATAATTACCATTTTTTTATATTTTAATAACATATTATTTTGCCTTTTATAGAGAGTTATTAGGTTGTCTCAGTATCAATTTTACACATTGTGTCAATGTATTCTATCTATCCTTATATATATGTATGTAGAGAGAGGAGAATTCAACATATGTTGGTTGCAAGTCGTAACCCTTTAGCACACTTGCTATGTTTAATAACTTTTATAATATAACTTTATCTCATAATTCATTTTTGGATTAAAATTGACTATCATATAAATTAATTATATGCATAAAATATTACATCAATCCCACATTATTTGATGGTACATCATTGATATGTGCCACGAGTCAAGAATAATGCTACATATACTTTGAAAATTTATGAATATAAAAACAACTTGATTATATTCTTCTGATAATTTTTCAATTTTTATTAAATTTAATACAAATAATCAAGGTAATGAACAGCTATAATTCAATGGTCGGATTGACCAAAATCATATTAAAAGTCTCATTAGTACACACATCGACACATGCATTTTCTTATAGATATGTTAAGGGACCATGCAGCTTTACTTCATTGAGTTTGTTTGTACACTTATGTCAAGGAGTATCTCTTATTCTCTTATCCATGCAATAAAGATTCCATGAAGTTTTATGTGGGTTGTTGTTGACTGCCTAAGCCTAACACAGCCCTCATATTTGCTCCTAAGGACAGAACATTAGACATTGTTTGATCCATGTATTCGATCGTACCTAATGAGAAAAGGCTTTGGTGGTTGTAGTTGTTTCATATTTCTTTCTATTCATCTTCTATTTATCTGAATTAATTTATTCTTTTATACCACAAAAACAATCTATACAATTTTGGTGGCTGCACTTGTAGTGACAGCTGTGATATTGTCATCCGATATGTCGTTACTCATTACCTTTCTCTGTTTAATTTTGGTAGGAAAAGAGACAAATAGAGGAAGAAGCTCAAGTGCAGATGGACATTCATCTTGCTCAGGAGACGACCTATGCCGATATGGCTAAGGATTTAAGCAATGAGGTTGTTTATTGTTTTTTGCTAGCATTGTGGTTTTCTGTGCAAATCATTTGTTTAATGTCATTTAGGAGCATACCAGATGGTTTATGATGTTAATTACCTGTTTTTTCAGCTTAATGAGGTTGGTATACGCTTGATGGAATTAAGAGAAAAGGTCATTCAGAATTGCAGGTTTGTCAAAAAACAGTTAATCATTTTTCCTAGTCCCGGAGGTCAAATTGTAGTGTAAACTTGTTATTGCATTTGTATATTTCAATAAATATTTGGATCTGATAAATAAATATTTGGATCTGATAATGTTCTTCATGAGCTCGAGGAAGCTCAAAAACATCGTCAAGTTCCACCACTGTGGTTTGAAGTTCAAATCGCATGCCAAAATAAGGTGTCTGAAGCTACCTTGATGTGTAATAGGAAGAGTTGTAATAAACTTACTACATGACTTTTGAAGTTAATATCAGTCATATTGTCACGAGCGGAGACTTCAATAAAAATTGAATCTTTTGGAGACTGAGATCTCTGGTGAGGACAAATTGCAGACCAAGATCTATTTTAGTCAGAATCTGGGCGAAGCCATTGATGTTGGCGTCAAGTTGTGGTCGAAAGAGTTTTTCTTCACGGTGAGAGAGGGAACAAGTCGGAGTTCTGAAATATTACATGTGTGAATTTTTATTTTTACTTTGACATGCTGGGGGTAATGTTGTACCCCCTAAATGAGGGAGTATTTAACCTCCAGAAGTTTTTAGCCTCAATGTTAGCAATTAGCTAGGTATGTCTTCTGAAATTTTATTCCCTCAAGTCTTCACTCTTATCATCCCTTTCCAAACATAGCCTTTTAGATTAAAATTTTACTTTTGGAAATTGCACGTTATAAAAGCACTTTCTGCATTTGGAGTTTCTTTTGAAGAAACATTTTTATGCGGGTCCCACGACTTATCTTTCACGTATGTTGATTTATTGATAGATGAAATAGTTTTTTGGGAGGGCATGGATTGTGCAGTTATGTCCTTCCATATTGTCATTTAGCGTAGGGAGTGGACATTTTCTTCAATCATTACAATCAGTCTATAAAGTTGAATGCTTCTTAGTTTTTATGCACTTTAAGAGATTAATTTGGACGAAGGGTGATAATGTAACAGACTAACAGTCTATATTATATTTTACAACTCATGGATGTCTTACATCCTGAAATTGGAAAATTGGGGACATATAGGATGAAAATGTCGATAGTTAATATTCAGGATATTTCAAGAGTGAAGAGGCTTAAAAATCTGGTACGAAGTCAATAGAGGGCTAGTCTTCTGGTCTACAACTAGGGAAATCGAAATGGAGGTTTTGTTAATGAATTAGGAATTAATCTGGTTGCAATCTTCAAATGCTCTTCATGTAGGCTCAGACCACGACTTGAATGAAATCATAGGCCGTAAAATATTTATAAACCTTGCTGCTGTTTTAAGTTGCTATGTGCAAAACGAACTAAAAGACAGAATGTAAACCAACAGAAGCATTGCTGCAATAAACTGCTGAAGTTATGTCAACAGTAATTACTTTACTATGTACAGTTGCCCAAATAGTAATCTGATGTTTAATTGTAATTGACATTGTCCCCTGTATCAGTTAGCATGTTATATCCTAGGGTCTCCTGATAGGAGGATTTAGTATGGTACTGCTTAAAACTAAAGTTGCAAAGAAATGTGAAAATGACAATATTTGGTCCAGAAATGCTTTACTTCACACTTTGGCGTTCTAAATGCAAGACTTGTTTTGTGATGGTATTCTGCTATTTTTGGGGTCATGGCCATGATATTGTGTTGATTATGAATAATTTACAATGCTTACTGTTGCTAATGATACTGTAGGAAACTATCTACTGGAGAGAAGAAAGCACTTGGGAAGGCTATCGCCAAACTGTCTCCTGAAAATCTCCAGAGGGCATTGGATTTAGTTGCTGAGATCAACCCAAGCTTTGAATCTACTGCAGATGAGGTGGTGCTTGACATTAATGCTCAGGTCTGTAATGTTAATAATGTTTATTATCAGTGTCGTCCATTATCAAATTGTGTATCGTATACTATTTCCTATTCAAAGAGGGAGCCTTGGCGCAACACTAAAGTTGTTGTCCTGGAAATAGCCTCTTGTGTAAAAAAAAAGGGTAAGGCTGCGTACAATACACCAAATGATGGGACCCCTTCCCGGACCCTGTGTATGCGGGAGCTTTAGTGCACCAGGCTGCCCTATACTATTTCCTATTCAAGTAGTTTATTTGTTTAGCATGTTTCTAGTACTAGTACTCATGTTTTTATCATTATTGACAGAGTGACTACACAGTCTGGAGGTTATACCGTTTTGTGAAAGGTGCTCTAGAAGGTCAACAAGGCACAGCTGTTAATAATGATGCTGAGGAGAAGAGATACAACTCTAGAAAAAGGCGAGAATTTTCTGATGATCATGCCAAAAACCCATCAAAGAGTAGAAAACTATCAACTTCCTGATTCGTTAGCACAGCATAGAAGGCAGCATTGGTTTTGCCTGATTGCCCTAAAGTTGTAAACTTTTAGAGTAGGATGATGTTGTAAGGCCAAATTCTGTAACTGCATTTATCTATAGTAAGGTATTCACAACTATGTTTATGAAGCCAATAACTTAAATGAGCAGAAGCATAGCTTACAGAAGTAACCTGGTGTATGTACAAATGACGGTTGATTATATGAATATATTGGGTGACATTACCCTTTTTATTATGTTCCATTTAAAGGTTGCCATTGTGGTAATGTAGCACACTGCTCATCTAGGTATGGATAAATTAAAAAAAAAAAATTAAACAAATTAAATCCAAATGTTCAATGGATTTACAGCAAATGTGGGTATGTGAGGGACAAAATTTGTCCTTGTCATGAATTTATCAAATCAGGATCTCGTGCTTATATGATAGCAACATATCTTATCTTATTGAACTGAAAATCTTTGAAGTTCCATATTTCAAGTAACTAAATTCCCTCAAAAAAAAAAAAGTAACATGTAACTAAATCTCCTATGTTGAAGTTGTTTTTAATCGAAAGCTAGTCACTAAATAACCTAATGATGTTGGTTCAGTGACCCTCTCAAAAAAAATGTTGGTTTATTTTTGTGTAAATATTTCTTAGTGCTAGGTTTCTATTTCGATCTTATGTAAAGAAAATAAATTTCTTGACGTCTTACTCGAAAAACATTGTTTTCATATGAAATAAATAACACATATTTCATCCAAAAATAAGTCATTTAATAAAAGTATTGATAACACATTATCAACAAAAATAAAAAACGATTGTAAAAACAAATTGTTACAAAAATTAAAATGAATCGATTAGTTTTTTAAAAATTATAGATTAAAAAGGATTGAAGTTTTTTTTAGATATAATAACAAGGATTAAAGTTGGAGATAATTATTTAAGCCTGTTATGTTAACATGAAAAAATCAAATAACTAAAACGATTCTCACATTAACCACACACACAAGTCACAACACTATACCCTTCTTTTGTACACACGACGCGACCAATTTTCTGCATAGAAGAAAAATCCCAATTTCAATCATTACAACTACAACAATTGTTTGAACAAACATAATCATGAGGTTATTCCTTTTCACTATCCAATTTATTTGTTTACCTTAGGCTATGTTTCATTCTTTGCTTGTACATTTGTTGCTACACATTTTTGTTAAATCAATTGTATGGAAAACAAAATATTACTATTATGTTATCTATGTATTTATGTAATCATTATCTGAAATTGACTTCTGAGTAGTGGTGTGACTGTTTGTTAGCATGTTACTGATCATACATAGATTGAATTGATCTTTGTTCTTTATTTATTTGAGTTTTTCATGGTATGAGTTTAAGGAATCAATAAAATGGAATAAAAGGGCATATGATGGGGTTGCACATGGAAGCATAGTGGGAATATTTTTGTATAAATCTGATATCTTATCTGGAATCGTATAAACTAATCCATTGAGTCACTGTAACCATTATATAATTAGCGACAAAGCTTTCCTCAAGAGTTTTAACGTTGATGTATTAGGAGGATTGAATTTGAATCCATAGTCTTTTTTTTTTTTTTGTCTGTAAACCAAGTATCTTCCGCGTGCACATGCGAAGATTAATCTCTCGAGCCTTTTGAGACCAAAATGGGCAGCAAATTTTCTCTACGGATTTTAACGTTGTTGCATGCTCAAGCTCAGGATCAAACTCAGGACTTTGATTAAGCCAGAAGAAATGGATGATTTCATCTAAATACTTTTGGAACGAATCGAGAGTCTTTGATTAAGCTGAAAGAGATATGAATGATCTCATCCTAACATTTTTGGATAGTGTGGGAATATAATATAAAAGTACTATAACCCAATATTAATAATAACAACATTGGTAACTATACAGATGCTGCAAAGATTAGTAGCATTTGCATCTCTCCTTTTATCTATGTTGTGTTGGATTTGAAAGCAAAGTTTTGAGATATATTCAAATAACATAGTTCTCTCTCTAGAGAAACATAACAACATTTTTTCCAAAAAAAAAAAAAAAAAACATGTCCCCTTTTGATTCCTCTCCTCAGACAAGTCATAGCAACAGCAATAACAGCACAAGTCCAAGTGGTGGTGGTGGTGGTGATGTGCTGTTAAAATGGGGTCAGAGAAAGAGATCAAGAGTCTCTAGAACTCTCATTGAAGATTCATCATCTTCTGTTCATACCAATCAAAGGAAAAAATTTCCTTCTAAGTTTTCCTCTGCATCTATGCCCCCTCCACCTCCACTTGTTTCTGCCTCTAATGGTAGAGGCAGAAAGCATAATATTCCTAGGTATTATTAATCAAAATTTTCATTCTAATCTTACTTTCTTAAAGTCTTAGTTTTATGTACAATAAAGTTTGTGATAAATAGTATAGAATATAGATTTACTTTTGCTTATATTGTTTCAAAATATTCTTATATGGTTTGTTATCAATGAAAATGTTTTGAATCAATCACATTTGAATTTGCATCTAGCTTTAATTTAAAGTGTCAATAGTAGAATGATAAGTTAACCATTTTTTGTCTGGATCTCTTTGATATCCTTTAGGTCTTTACTGATTTTTCCCTTTAACTTGTCCTAGATATTGCATTTTCATGCTTATGGCAAATTCCTTCTATTTATAACTACTTGTTTTGTTATATAGAATATGTAATGTGATTGACTTAACTTGCTATAGTTATTTTATGCTAAAAGCATTTATAGAATTAAGCTATGTCCTTTCATATTTATCTTGTAAAATTTTAGTAGAACTTGATGTGTTGAAAACATTAGCTGAAGTTACTTTGCATTGTAATCATCTTCTTTTCACATGAACAGGAATTTGGAAGATCCTTCAGAACCTTCAAGAATGAATCAAAATGTTTCTAGATCTACAGCACAAAAAAATTCTACTTCTTGTATGGAAAAAAGTAACAAAAGAATGCCTTGTTCTTCTGGATCAGCAAAGTGCAAGAAACCAAATGGATCTTCAACAACACAAGCCAAAGAGAAATTGAATAATCATGTTGATACTAATGGAGAAAAAGTTAGTGTAGAGGTAATTGAATGGCCAAAGATATACATTGCTCTTTCAAGAAAGGAGAAAGAAGATGATTTTCTTGCAATGAAAGGGACTAAAATTCCACAAAGACCAAAGAAGAGAGCAAAAAACATTGATAAAACTCTTCAGGTATATATTATCACTAGAAAAAACTCTTTCAATCTTTTGCATCAAATTTCTATTCTATGGTTTTTTAATTTATAAAGTAGAACATGTTATTATATAAATTGGTTTCTTATAATATAATATGATTATTTTTGGTTTATTATTACAGTATTGCTTTCCTGGGATGTGGCTATCAGATCTAACAAAGAGTAGATATGAGGTTAGGGAGAAGAAATCTGTCAAGAAGGTAACATTTGGTCACTCCCACTCCCACATAAAAAGAAAAATTAATAATAATAAATAATTATTATTATTATTATAGTATAGTATGGGCTAAAGTGGACATTTGCTTAATTTTAGTGTTAAAAGACTTATTAATCTCTTTACTTAATTATTATATTTTTTTTACTAGTATGTAGTAAAGCCATCCCATTATTTATTAAATGCATTATGGAAGACTGAAATGTTGTTGGGTTTGTCTTGGATATGCAGCAAAAGCGTTGTAGAGGCTTGAAAGGAATGGAAAGCTTGGAAAGTGATTCAGAGTAACAAACAAGCACATAACTTAATTTTCCAATCAAAGCTTAGGGGTTGGTGAGAAATTAAAATTCATGAAAGAAAAATAGCCTTTTTTTCTTCTTTTTTTTTCCTTTTTTTTTTATAAAGTCTTTAGAACCGTTGGTATGACATTACTTAAAAGTAGTGTTAATTGGACCCCCTTTCCTTCATTACAAATGGTATTATCATATTGTATAGGGGTTACATTATATTATTTTATTTTGATTATCTTTATTATCTTTGGAGTTAAGTTGTATGTAGTATGAGAGGGAGTGTTGGACAACTTATTTTTGAATGGTACATGGTTGCTCTTTTAAGACCACCATTCATATGTATGTGCATGTGGGACCATGTTGTTTGAGAGTGTCTAAAAAGTACACATGAAGGGTAACTTTAGTTCTTAGATTTGAAAATGGATAGATTTCTTTTGTTTAAACTGCAAACTATCACGGGTTGCTACTTGTTTCATTTATTGCATTCAAGCTCTTTTGCACTTACAAAAACAAAATGGATGTTGTTGATTCATTAGTGATCTTGTACTGCTGTTTTGTTGCATCGAAATATACGAATATGTTGTGCTAATCACTCTTAATAAACTTAGAACATAAAACTAAGATAATTGAGTTAAAAATATTTTACTCCTTTCAATTTTATTAAAGTCTCTACATTTTTTTTATTCATTTTAGTTTGTAGAAATAAAATGCTAAAATCCTCCTCAAAAAAAAGTAAATGCAAAAACTCACGCCTTTAGTCTCCAACAATATATTAAAGCACACAATTTTTGTTAAAAAAAGAGGACAAAATTTTTATATATTTTTTAAAAGGATTAAAATCAATTTTCACCAGTTTGATAAGAAACAAAAATTTAATTAATCCAAATAATTATTAAAGTTTAAAGCTAAAAGTAATATATTATAGAATTTAACAACTGTATTTTTGACAATATATAAAACTTTACACATTATGTGTCCTACGGACTACAAATTTTTCAACGGAAATTAATCATTGTCAAATAGTTGTGAAAACTTTACACTAACAAAATAATAAGCAAGAAAAATATGCATAAATTTTTTACAGAACTGTCCATTGATTATGTAATTTTTTTTTAATAGCACTTCAGAAAGGTGACTGGTACAAGAGACCAACATAAACTTGATAAAATTATTTACACTAATAAATTCTTGAATATTACCAAGTTTTTGACACAACATTTATATAAATATAATAGAGTAAATAGGCAATTACCCCCCTGAAATTGTAAGTTTCGTCAATTACCCTCCTAAAATTAACAAAACATCAATTACCCCCCTGAAATTGCACAACATTAATCAATTTACCC
>Ga0315914_1000507_pt1 | contig 49619 bp, 22 predicted proteins | sample MpolenodulesMG_FD_203920 | JGI IMG/M metagenome (GOLD analysis project Ga0315914, IMG submission 203920) | Medicago polymorpha root nodule microbial communities from Los Angeles, California, United States - elongated nodules | ecosystem: Host-associated > Plants > Roots > Nodule | place: USA...
GCTATCTACTTTAGGACGGAAAATGAGGGTTAATATCTGAAATCTTGTAATATATGTTTTTTTGTGGGTGCCTTCTTTGTAAGTGTCACCTATTTGATAATATCAAAGAGATCTTGTTTATACTTAATCATGCTTTATTTGATATATTGTAGATTATACTATTCCAATGTCTTTTGCATAATATAATGTTTTGTGGGTGCCCTCTTTGTAGTTGTCACCTATATTTGATAATACCAAAGAGATCTTGTTTCTTCTTTATACTTTATTTTATACATTGTATAGTATACTATTCTAAAGTCAAAAGACAAGGTTTGAATATATTATTTGAACAACTACAACCAGTAACGTGTAGTCATATACGAGTAAAGAAATAATAGAAATTTGATACCACTATTTTGAAAGAATCTTAGGAAGCTTCATAGTGCATTACTATGGTCAGATTTGGAAGGCTTATGAATAATACTAATATATTTAATCAATCAAATTGTCCCTTTTGATTCCTTGGAATATTGGATAGATACCGGATTAAGATACTGTTGGCTGAATTGAAAGGGTGTTTATTTGTGATCGATTGTAGTTGATATATATGGTTAGACCTTTTACTCATATCAGTCATGTTTTGGTTGTAGTTTAACATTCTGAAAATGACAAATTATACATAAATTTTATTGTAAATTTTTAATGAAGTGATGTTAATGAAGTGATGTTGCATGAAGCGTGTCTTGTTTTTTTGGTTACAAGAAGCTAAAAAAGAGTGAGAGAGGTGCAACACAAGGACTTCTCAAGAGATAATCTATCTTAATACTACTCTCATTTAAACACACTTAACTGCGGAGTTATGATGAGATCTAGTGTATTAGTATTGGTATGATGGCATGGTTTTAATCTAAATTTAATTCTATAAAAGAAAAAAGGGTGTTTATTTGTGGAATGGTGTGAAAGGATGATTGGAAGAAGTTATTGAATTAGAGCTAATATGAGATGTGGATAGGTAGATTGAGAAGTTTAGAGAGAGAGAGAGAGAGTTTGTGTGGGGTTGGACAAGCATAAATAACTGCATAAAAAATGTAGAAACGTGTGTTTGTTGGTTTGTTGTAATGGTAAGTGGTTAAGGCGGTGGCAGCATGTATTGTGGCCTTATGTGTTTGTTTGGTTGTTGATGGTTGATATGACACACCAATATCTTTGCCCCATTTAAATTTTAATGGCAGATTTTTTCTTTATGAAGCTTAATAAATGATAGATAAACTACTACTATAACTTACCATTGATTTATTACTTTCACTTCCTTTCTTAATCGACAAAATCATAAAAAACTTGTACTCTGTATAAATAAAGGATTAAGAGTTTAAATCTTGTATAGTGTCTTTGATCTAACAATTTTGATATTTTCTTTTTTAAGTAGTTTATTGTTTGAAGCTCACATATTTTAAATATGGAGAGGTGTAGTGTTCATGATTCGAATTCCAACCCATATATATATATATTATGCAAAATCCTTATCAATTGAGTTAAACTCACAAAAATTCGATTTTGATATTTTTATCGGTTGAGTTTGGGCTTGTGAGCTAATATTTTTTTAATAGCTAAATTTTGATTTTTACAAAACAATTTATTTCGTTTTTATCCTTATAAAATTTAGAAATATTATTTTTGCTTCTCATATTATTAGACATATTCCTTTTTATTTTTGAACAAGTATTAGACATATTCCTTGTTTATGTTACTAAAAATAATACTTATTTGTTTATGGAAGATCGAGTGACCATTTTGTTACACTTAATGCCTGATTGAAATTAGGAGAATTTTACAAAAATATGGCGACATCGTGATTTTGTTAAAGTATAGTTTTTGTCAAAATCATGATAGCCCGCCCACTATGATTCTGTTAAATTTACCGCTAATCTATAGTGACATGTGAATATGTGATCATTAAACTTTTTTCTTGAGTAAGACAAATTTTATAAGGATTACATTCAAAATTAATTCATTTTATTTAGAGAGAAAAAATACAGTAGTACCTTTGAAGGAATACAAATCAAAGAAAAATTTGATGATTTTATAAGTCCAAAAATATAATTAATAATTTATAATCTACGGATCATTATTATAAATTGATCAATAAAAAATTCAAATTCATTTGGACCATATATACTATATATTCATATAATTTATGATGGATTGAAATTCATTTGGAGTTTGGACCATAATTAAACTTAAGAAGTTGCGTGGGGCATTCTGCTTCACAAGTAAGGTGGGGTGATTGACTGGTGCTACTAATGGCTAAAAACAATTTGCAACAAGTAGATTTTTGTTGGTTATGTAGTAGGGGAAGAAAATTTGATGAAAATGACCATTCCAAAGGAAAAATTTGCATTTGGAACAATGGATTTGAATAATCTTCTTTCTTTTTCATAGGAAATATGTCATTATCATCTTATTGGGAAGGATGTGGACATAGTCTTTGTATCCTACTATTAATGATGTAGGAAGAAAGGAGAATGAGAGAAAAGAATTAGAGGGGAAAAAAAGCATGGAAGGTTATGTCATTTAGAAGAGCAAAATTAGATGATGACTAATGAAGAAAAATAAAATAAACAAGAATGAAAAAAAAAATCATTATGCAATAAAATATATTTTTTATTTCTTCAATTTTTTTTTATTTTTTTATTTTTATGTTTGTAATGAAAACCCTAAAAATATTTTTTTTAAGGAAAACCCTAATAAGATATCATTTGTTTTTTTTGTCCAAATTGAAAAAATCTTGGTCCAACCATTACTTCCTAATGCTTTTTACAGGTAGACTCAAATCAGAAAAAAAGTTATACATTGGCAGAATTGTTGACTATTTATATGATTCGAGAAAAAATTTCTATTTTTTTTACTTTCTATATTCAAATAGTTATACGAAAACAGTATCTAAATATAGTAACAAAATGATTATTTCAACCATTGTTTATGTATAAATCTTTGAAAAAAATAATATTAAAGTAAAATGGTATTTTTATAAGTATGACATTATAAGGAGGTTTGACAATGGTTTGTATTCGGTAAAAAGTGCATATTGTGTTTTTGTTGATACTCTTACAATAGAGATGATTGGAGGGTATATAACTTAGAAGGTGAATGGACTCAACTTTGTTACTATCAATTCCCGTATACGACGTTATGGGAGGGATTGGTTGTCGTCTAATAAACCAAACTTACGGAAGAATGACCAAAGAGCGATCTTTGAGATGGATTAAGAATGGTAGTTGATGATGTGCGCATTGATAAACTAACTATATCAGAGTATGGTCCGATTCTTCACGAGTGTAGAACCTTACTTTGAAACTGCAACAACTATGTGATTTTTTATAGACAACAAACAAACGATAGAACTCATACTCTTGCAATAACGGCGTTTCTTATGCTCCTTGTAGGGTTTCCAATTATATTCTTGAATGCATTTCTGACAATATAATTAATGAAATGTCTTTATTTTGCTTGCATAAAAAAAAGAAGGATTAAACTAGCCTAAAAATCTTAAATACATAAATTAATGATCTATGTTACATAGTCAGAATTGATGATTATCTCCACTAAATTATTTCTAGACTAAAACATAAATGAAATGAAAATAGAAGGATATTAATATTTACATAAATGAATGTGTATTTTTTATACATGTGTAAAATGTGAAAGTTCAAGAGTGAATTTTTAACTAGCCTAAGTCTAACACTTTACAACTGCTGGAGCCATAATTAAGTTGTATATATAAAAGTTGTTAAGTAGGGGAAATGGTCAAAGATGTGATAATATGAGCACTTCTTACTTCTCTGTTATCCAATGAATTTGTGCACAAAAATCATCAATATCTATCTTGGAGAAAGACCATTCAAAGAAGTTTTACTTAATCTTCAAGCTTCTCAGAATTATCATTTTTTAGATCCTTAAGTAATTGTAGCCTCTCAATTTCCTCATCTTTTGTTGAAATAGTGTCTTTCAGAGAAGCCACCTGTAATGTCATACCAAAATTTAGGAATAACTCAACATGAAAATAATTCTGAAAATAGAAAACATAATCTTAAATGATAATTTTGTCATATGTTTTTCTTGTAAGATTTTAGATAATCTAAAACCTAAAATATTATGAGCAATTAATAGTGTGATGAATATTATATAAGATACTTATTTTTGAAGCATGTGATGAAACATATGTAACATAATTAACTATACAAGTTAATTACCTGTTCCATTAATTCTCTAACATCTCTTCCCTCTTTTGTACTTCTTGCAACTCCTAACTCAACTCCAGAAACCCTTTCAGCAAACTTTAAAGTACTCAATGATTCAGAATAAGACTTTATGTCTGAATTAATTTGGACTAACATAAGTGTCTTTGCATGACCACCTACATAGTAAAATAATATGAAAATGTTCGTATAATTAGCAAAATATATGGGAATGATAAGCATATCCAAAATCCATGTAGCAATTCAATGGATTTCTCTTATCTCGCGTAAAAGGAATTTAGATTGCCTGCAGTCATAAATACTATGCATTCGTGTAGTCAACACACTGGATGATTGTTGAATTTAGATCAGATGGTCCATATTTCATGTTTGATAGGGTTTAGGGTTTAGGATTTTATTTTAAAAATAAAATAAAATCTACAATGAAATATGGACCAACCAATCTTAATCCAAAGACCACCAATGTGCTGACTCTGCGAATGCGTGATATTATCAACTGCTGGCAATCCGAGTTCACAAGCAAAGTGATACATGTTATATTAAGAAATAGTAAGCAATGATTTTACCAAGAGAGGTTTGCAAAATTTGTGTGAGCTTGCTGTTTCTATATGGTATATGAGCACTCTTTTGAGCAAGGGCGAAAATGACATCTCCAAGAGCAGACAATGATTTGTTAATATGTTGAGCTTCCTTTAGTCTATCTCCAGTTACTTCAGAACGATCAATCCTTTCACTTCCGGCCAAATCTACCAAATGAAGATTACCTTGGAGAGTTGAACCTGTTTTCTTATCCGCCCCGCGAACATGAATCGAAACCACACTGCATAAACAAGTTTGTTCAACTTCATTGCTGAGTATGACTTATAGTTACTAATAAGTGGGACAAGGGTGCGGGGATAGGGTTCAGTTACAAAATATCGTTGCCGAACATGAAGTCTTATTTGTCATAACACATCATACTAAAAACTAAAAATGTTGTTAGATTTTAGGCTCGAGGCCTAATTCTTTTTGAAAAACGACTTGTAAGGTAAGGACCGTCGCAGACTTATAAACACATACTGCTAATAAATGTGAAGTGTGGACTAATGCGAGCGGGAAAAAAATTATCTGAAATGTTAACTATCTAAGAGAAAAGACAAACCTATGAGAACGACTACTTCTTTCATTCATAGCAGTTGAACCCTTTGCTCTATTTTTCAAACCAATTTCCATTAGCTTTATGACATCATTAGTTGATTTGACAGGGTGCATGCTAGCATCAGGTACTGCTAAGCCATTTGGTTGAGAGTGATTCAATATCCCAAGTGTGTGCAAATCAAGGAAATCAAAGAACATAAACATTGACACATTTCATGTGAAATTTTTAACAAAGAAGAATTATAAACTAGAAGAACTCCTATAGTAATAGATTCTCCGCATTCACGAAGTTAGGGGATTTGTAACAAATTGATCAAGATCGGACCATCCAAGAAATAAGAAAATTTTGATTTTCTTTAAAAACTAAAATGATCGAGCTTGATATCTAGACCGTCTGACCTCGACCGAAAAGTCTCGAGTGAAAGTGTGCGGTCTCTGACTGCAAGGAATTCGGGTTCATAGAAGAAAGACCCGACTCCCTTGCTGTCACAGATTCCTTGTATTAATAAAAATTACAATATGCATTTTTTTGGACCATCTAATCTTGATCAAACGACCGCCAATATCTCGACTGCGTGAATGCGGTATATTCTCTAATTGTAGGAAATCTGAATTCAGAAAGGAAGCTCATGCACATAATAAACTGAATGTAGCTATTGATAAAAGGATATTTTTTGACAGATGTATCAGTTGATAACAAATCTCGAACTTGTTCATTATATATCTCAATTATCTGGACACCGATTTCATAAACTATAGAGCTTTGTCTACTTGATGATATGTTGAATAGGTCATTTAGAGCTCTATAGTTAACACCAAGATTCTCATTGGATGCACCATTTGGACCACTCTGAAGAAAAATATATGTTATAGAATAAATTAAGGTTCTCTCAACAAGTATGAAGAATATGATAAAAATCAACACTCATAATACATTTTTGATGTTCTATTTACACTGATTCACAATGTTGGTCCCCCCACTTTTAAATTCAAATATATAGTCTATCAATTTTTACATCGTCCGATTTTTTTTTCCATCGATCAATTTTAGGTTTATTTTGTTGATGTGTCATGTTGAATATTGAACCGGCGTCACTGAGTGATGCGGCAATGCATTGTCACACCACCCCGACGTATCAGTTCATTATTCAACTTGACATATAAGCCAAAGTAAGTCTCTTTAAAAACTAGGAGACTATATACTTTTGGATTTTGAAGTAAGAGGACTAAAATCATCACTCAGCGAAAATAAGAGACCAAAAATGCATTTCAGATAAATCAATATGCACATAAAGCTACATACCATTGTATAAGTTTTTCCTGAACCTGTCTGACCATAAGCAAATATACAAACATTATAACCATCAAGCACTGATCTTATAAAAGCTTGTATATCATTATACACCTCAACTGTATAATTCAAAGAAGTAACAAACTAACAATCAATACAACAACAAAAACTGTCACTAAATCTATTTAGTATTAAAAGGTTGATAATATAGAAATAAACCTTGAGTTGATGCAGGACCAAAGATCTTATTAAACTTAAATGTTTTGAGTGCTTCTTTCCCTTGCTTAGAGGGATTTGCTACAACCAAATCAGATTCACCAATACGTTCCACAATAGTTTGTTTTTCTTTTTGTCCAGATAGAAATGGTCTAATTCTACAATATACTCTAATATTTCCTGCATAAAAAAAATTATTTATCAGAATTCTCAATAGTAACATACCTACATTAATTAGAAGAAAATAATGTCACCTTTTAATTCTTGAAGTTCGTTAAATAATTTTCTATTTTCTGCAAGAATCGTACGATAATTCTCAGATGCATGCACTAGTGGTTTAAGATTTACACCTGAGCAAGATGAACCATAATGATTAGAGATTATATAAACCAAAGTTTGTAAGGTGATGAAGCAAAAAAAATATAACAAGGCTCACCTAAACGATTGCATTCCTCCGAATAAATCATTTGCTCTTTCATAATGTCCTTCTTAATTGTTTCCCAAGACAATTTCAATTGCTGGATGAAGATTCAATAGAAACATTTTAATATTTTACATCATAAATATAGGTTTGAATATGATATATTTGCAGGAACAGAAAATATATTACAACCTAAAATATATAAGTTTACCTTTATGGAATTAAATTGAAAATTCATAGCATTCTGCATTAGGTTATGTTTCATGTTCCATTTCTGATATTTTGCCTCATTAATAGCTTCACTCTCTTTAACCTTATTTCTTAACTTTTCCAATAGAATCTCATATTCTTGTGATTTTTGTTTCAATTCTCCTTTAGCATCCTTAGCATTTTCTTCCAACTTTGAGCATTGTACTTCATATTTTTTTTGCATGGTTTCTACTTCTTGCTTCAATGTTGAAATTTCCATACTTTTATCTTTCACCTCTTTAGTCAATCTAATGACCTCTTTATCAATTTTCTTCTTTTCCGAATTTATGTCTTCCACTTCTTTACTCAATCTGATAACTTCTTTATCAATTTTCTTCTTTTCGACATTTTTGTCTTCGACTTCTTTAATCAATCTTATAACTTCTTTATCAAGTTCCTTCTTTTCTATATTTTTGTCTTCCACCTCTTTAATCAATCTCGTAACTTCTTTATCGATTTCCTTCTTTTTTTCCTCTTCTTTCGCCTTTTCGGCTTGAATTGTGTCATTTGTATTCTTTTCTTCAACTTTAGTCTTCTCAACCTGCATTGAGCCATTTTGCTTCTTTTCTTCTTTCACAATCTTCTCAATTGGTTTTGAGTGATCATGTGCATTTTTTTCTTCCTTTATGATATTCTCATTCTGCATTGAGGTGCCAAATATCTCATGAAGAAAAAATTATATATTGTCTCAAAAAGTGGATGTGAACTGATGGATCTTGATTTTCTGCACTCAGAAAATCTACAAATTCGTGTAGCTGCCATGTCGGTAGTCATTGAATCAAGATCGGATGGTCCAAATTTTGTTAAAAAATAGAAATACCGAACTTAAAATATGGACCATACGATCTCGGTCCTCTGCTATTGACGTGACGACTGCGTAAATGCAAAAATTTCTCACTGCAGCAAATTCAACTCTATGAATTGATAAGTTAAGTAAGAGAACATTACCTTCAACTGTTGAATCTGACTTGTAAGAACAACCTGTGACAAAAATTTCCATATGATAAATATTTTTTGATACTAATATGAATAGTTAATGAAATTTACAATGGATAATTGATTCATCAGTTTTTATAAGATAAATAGATAGAACTACCTTTGAAACCTTACTCTCTTCTGTGGTTCCTGATGCAAGAGCCTCAAGTACTGTTATTCTTGATTTATATTTTTCTTCACGAGTCTTGAAAAGATTGTTTTGCTGAAGACAAAAGGCAAGACAACAACGTAAAAAAATTCCGAGAAAAACGAATAAAACTAGGCCTTTTTTACTTTCTTAAAACGAAGTAATCGACGTACAGTTTTTAAATGCTCTTGTTGCGTAGATATACGCCGCTCAATCTCTTGGACAACTTTTCTTAGCAAGCACGCCACACGCTAAGATGAAAAAAAATAATTGTTAGATAGTATACTTGAATAGCTTGGAGAGAAATATGTGCTAGACATTTCTTAGCAAACACAATTGCAGCCGTAATCAAACGGTTTTAGAGGTCTTCGCAATGGTACTGCAACTACAATAGTCTGCATCAACCGTATTTTGCAGACATATTAATATTTACAGCATAACCACGACTGCAATCGCAATTTAGAACCAAAACATGTACTTTCATGAATGCATTTATGATGTATATACATAGGTAACACAGAAGCAATTCAAGAGTATTTATCATACAGGAGGTATTTCTCCATTTCTTCTTTCAACACTCTCTTCTAGTATACCATTGACAACACTCAAAAGTGATTGAGTAGGAGCATTCTGCAACAGTAAATGCTGAAATAAATCAGTGATGCATAGAACTAAAAAGGATAATCATAACTTATGTGAATATGAAAATGATGAAAACAATAAGAGAGTTTACATCTAAACTTGAAGATTTCATCAGTTCCGAAATTTTGGCCGCGGGAAGATCAGTATAGCTTCCATGCTTTTGTTGAAATGCCTCGTAAAATTTATTACCTACTTGGTTTATCAATGCACCGGGCGACTCTGTAGATCGTAATTGTCAGATCATTAAAAATGTTTGACTTTGATCATAACTACTTCTAAAGTCATCATACCTGTCATAAGCGGCGTATGTAAAACACGTTGAAACTTTGAGTCTGCCATAACCTTCCTTTGAGCTAAGTTAACACCATTGGAATTTGAACTTGAACTTCCCCCATCCCTAGGTTCTGTAGTATGGTTGTTAGGTGGTATATTCATCAGTAGATTTTCTTTTTCATGAAGAGCACTTCAAAATATGAAGATTTGTTTCACATATATTTCCATTGCATTATTTCACTCCAAGAAATTCTTGAAAAGCTGAAATTATGTTACACAATACAATGGATTAAATTCATCACCTATAAACCATTAAGCTTCAAAATTCATATATTAAGTTAAACAACCCTTAGCATGAGATTTTTTCCACACTTTGTAATATGTTGGATAATATATGAATCTCCTCTTACTGATGCAAAGTGTTATAACAACACAAAACCCTAAAGCGACAAGGAAATATCAAGGTAAGACGAAGGGAGGACACCGCCTTATCCATGAGTAGCATGTAGATTCTATGGATTTTATCCTTATGTTACGGGGTCCTCGAGTTGCATATGGTTGAGTACCCCATATACTCCTATTTCTAATTTGATATCTTCTTCGTTGTTTTGAAAAAAAAGTGTTCAAGACTAAGGTGTTTGATCATCTTTAAATCTCCTCCAACTAATACAAAAGTTTTATAAAGAACAAAACCTTCGGCAAACATCGAAAATCTAAGGTTCAAAACATGAAAAGGGTAATAACAAAAAAAAGAACATAATCATGTGCGTTATATGAGTTTTTTTTTATACAATAGTTCACGAGCTAGAAGGTAAATAAATCATCTTTAAATTCATGCATGATTGACATTTAAAAATCAAATAGAAGTTACCGAAATTTCCAATTGAATTAAGCTTCTTTTTGTGGTTGTTGTTGTTGTTACTTGAGGAACAAGGAATATCAAAATTACATAAAGATAAACATGCATGGAGAATGTGGAAAAGAGAATCTAACCTTGATGATGTTAACGTTGAATCTAGGAAGAGTTGAGTAAATTCAGGTAAAACATCAAAATGGATTTTCTTTTTACATAAATATAGTATTTTTTGAAATTATTTAATAATTATGTTGAAATTTTTTAGTTTAGATTTGTGAGAGAGAAAAGAGGGAAAGGGGTTCCTAGAAGATAGGAGAGCATCACTCTCTCCTTCACAATCATTTTGGTGGAAGAAATAACACAATGCATGATTTTTCCTTGCTAAAAAAATGGTTTAGTTGGTGCTTTTTAATTTTAATTTTTCACCCCTAAAATTATTTTCTTGTATTCTAGTTCTAGTTCTTACCGTTGGTAGCAATCATTGTTGTATATTTTCCTACACTTTCTCCAACCACAATCTCCCTTTATGCTCCTGACCTTTCATTCTCTAAGTTCTTCTAGATTCTTTTTGAAAAAGCCAATAAAAAATGCATTCACAAAAAACTACTTACCACATAGGTGAATATTATTGATATGCATTTCTTTATATTTTTTGTTTTCTTTACAAACATAAAAAAAGTTGCAGGGATAAAAGGGATATGTAAAATAAAGTTTAACTAATCTGTAATGCCAGTGGTACTCCATGTCTCCACTAAAAAGGACACGTAGAATAAAGTTTAGGCTTAATTACATTTTTGGTCCTCGCATTTTAGCCAATTCACGAAATTGGTTCTGCCTTTTTCAAATCGAACAAAACACCCTATACTATCATGTTTTTTACAATTTTAGTCCTAACCCCCATTTTCCCCTCCAAAAACGCTGAGAACGAGGAACTCCTTAGATTCTTCACTTTCTCAACTGTGAGAACGAGGAACTCAAGCTTGAGCTCTAGATTCTCGTATTCACGTGCTCTTCAGGAGGATATGTGCTTGGGTTATGGAGATATTTCACCTAATAATGCTTTTATGTAACCCTTTAAAAAAAATTGGATTTGTTTTCTTTTGTGAAATAGGGATTTTGTTTTGTTTTTTATAAACCCATAACTTTGTTGTTGTTGAAATAGGGATTCAATAATATGCTATTGCAATTTTCAGGATTTCTCTTCTTATTTGTTTCCACTTTAGCCATGCTGACTTGCTGTTGATGAGGAGGAAGATGAAGTTTCTTTAGTTTTTTTTTCCTTCAAACCCATATCAATGTAAAACAAATTCTGAAAATTATTGCAATTTTTTAATATTGTAATTTAAGTTTTATTTATTTTTTAGTTAAATTGTAATTTTAAATAATTATTATTCATTTTTCCAAATAAAAAAAGATGATTTGATGACATGTTAATGACATTTTTCAAGTTGGCATTGCCACATAGGTGTTCTTTTTGCCATATCACTTAAAAAATTGGACACATCAACGTGTTTGGAGAGGAAAATATTGAGTATGACTAAAACTGCAAAAAAAAAACATGACAAATTAGGGACGAATTGTTCGATTTGAAAGAGGCAGGACCATTTTCGTGAGCTGGTTAAAATGCAAGGACTAAAAGTGTAATTAAGCCTAAAGTTTAACTAATTTCCAATGCATGTAGGAGCGCAATGACAATTCGTTGACCATAGAGATATAATAAGAATTACCTAAGAATGATAAAATACGGGTAGGTTATTAACTTGTACGAAATGAGATTATAGAATGATAAGAATATTATGTATACAAAAATTATTTATATGCTAAGTCGTGTCCCTTGTGGTTCCACATTAGTTTGGATGAGACATTTTCCAAAAGGAAGGCCACACAACGACAAGAGGAGTTCTAACTCTAACCTGATCGATAATCATTTTAGTTTAATAGTCAAAGGGAAGTTTTGGGATTACTCCACCCGGACATTTCATAAAATCAACTCAATAATATTGCATGTTACACACTAGCTATATTAATAATTGAACATGATAATATGATTTAATCCTAGATAGTATACAAAATGTTATTGATCTTAGTATCCCTCGATCACTATCATTCTAGGATAGGTGAAACTCACTGAGATATTATGTCTCATCCCAATCTTTTTATTTATTTTCAGATACGCAAGTTGCTCGTGATAAGGATAGGTAAAAGGAAGTTGAATGATCTATGCCGCATAGTATTATGTTTATTATCTCGTTTACCACTTGTTATATATTATGTACTCATCAGTTAGTGCAGATGTATTCATACATGGTTTACGTACTATGTACTTGATAGTCCATGCTTACGTATTCATATATGCTCATATGATTTGTACTTGTTAATTAGTATTGATGTATCTATTTGTATGAGACTATGTATGCGATGTATTTAATTCAGACTAAATATGTTGTAATTTTAATGTACCCAATACTAATTTTAACACTCATCTAAATATTCTAGACAAATTTAATATGAGCGTTACGAAAGCAAATGTATTAAATTTTGAAAACTTAGATGTAGTAGTAAAACAATGTGTTATTAACGAGTTTCTCCTATTACGAATCGTTTAAGAGAACCTCTTGGCGGGAACAATTTTTTACTTTATTTGGGTCATTTTTTCTAGAAATCAGATAATTAACACAAAAAAATAACATGTGTTATAGTCTCACGGTGTATGCGAAAGACAATTTTTTTTATTTATTTTTAAATAAGATAAATTAGCCCATCTAAATTGGCATTAGGGAGAATCGAACTTGAGACCTCGAGGAGGAGCACACTCCCAAGTCCCAAGCCAATACCACTAGGCCAACCCAAGTGGGTTTACGAAAGACAAAAATTGCACTAGTTTGAATAGATAATTACTAATATACCCATCACTTGTTTCTAATGTTATCACAATAACCATGTGTTATGTACTGCCGTCCAATTCTGTGCGACTGTCTTACATACTATTTAGCCATGCTTTAATGAGAAGTTCTTATCCGACACATACTGATTTTCTGCGCCTCCTATTGAGTTTCAGATTATATGTTCAGCAACCGTAAAACACATTAAAAAACATCCCTCCATTTTTTTTGGATTTTTTTTAAAAGAAAAATCTTTACACGAACATCTTATTACTCCATTTGTCCCTAATTATAAGCATTTTTAAAAGAAAATATGAAGAGTCCTTAATTTTTTATTGAAGAGATATGGTCCTTAATAAATAAACCTTATACAAATTACTATCTATATTTTCTTTTAAAAAAATTACTATGTGCATTTATTTTTATTTTTTTCAAAACATACCGCTTATTAATCTGTTTTCTTAAAAAAAAAACATTTGTGTGGATGTCTCCAAAAAATTTCAATTTAGGTTTGTCCCTAAGGAAATGTTACTCAATTTAGACATTTCTTTTATAAAAAAAAATAGAATTAGATCCATTAAATCTTTAAGGTCACAACACTATCATCATTAGTGGATAGCATTTTGAGTTTTCCTATGACCGAACACCATGTAATTATGTTGTTATCAAATTGACCAAATACAAGTCATCTCAATCCCTTGCATGCACGTTCTTACACTTTTCAGCCATCAAAAACCAAACATGTTCATTGCACTGCATGACAAAAGTAATAATTTGTCATAACACTAATGAAACCTAACCAAGATAAAACTCCGAAGCATAATTATTTTGAAGCAGCACACTAAAAAACCCAAATTGCTTAATTTCATAAACTATTTATCCATATCATATAATTTTATAAATTTTAAGATCATTAGTAATTTAATTATCATTTTTCTAACACAAGTGTTTTCACTGTATAGACTATATTTGTATCCGAGGTATATATGTGCATCGCACATGTAAATGCACTAGTTAAAAACTTATATAATTGAAATGTACCAACAAATAAAAGTTCAAATTGAAAAAATACATCCTCGCATTTCTTCTATTCCATTGTGCTTATGTGTCAACTAAATGTGTACTAATATTGCTTTTGTGCTGTTTTTTTTCCTTCACATTTTGCTTCTCATGACAAAATTTTCTTTAGTTGATCGACTTGGTGTGAAGAATTTACAGTTTAGAGGAGGTGAAACAGACTATTTAGGATTGTGAAAGTTTTGAAAGTCCTAGCCCTAATGGAATTACTATGTGCATTTATTTTTTATTTTTTTTTAAAACATACCGCTTATTAATCTATTTTCTTTAAAAAGAACATTTGTGTGGATGTATCCAATTTTTTCAATTTAGGTTTGTCCCTAAGCAAATTTTTTCTATGTTATTTACCGACGATAGTGTTGTGACATTGGTGTATCATGTTAACTTTTTTCTAAATGTTTGATTTTCATGTGAATCCATTGGGTTAATTATTTTATAGTGATGTGTTTGTTTTAAGATTATCACAAATACAAGTTTATAGAAATTGTTCTTGGATGTAATTTATTCATAGGAATTAAATTTACACAACTTCTCAACTTTTTATTTTCATGTTTATTGGTGGATATTTTATATTCATGAAAATAAAACACAACTACCAAAAAATATGCACTTTTTCAGAAAATAAAATAACTATTCATCTTTCTCCATTATTTTTTTTATTTCTATTTGTATTTTTAAAATAAATAAAATTTTAAAAACGTTCATAGGAATATCCGGAATTTAACCAAACACACATGAGAGTAATATTTACAGTAATAGGATTCCTAAAAAAGCTAACCATGAAAATAAATTTTGAAATCATGAAACAATAACTGTTTATTTTATTTAATAGGTTCATGAACTAAATCAGTTTGTAAGGAAGACTTGTTCTTGACATATCTAAATTTATGTAAAGATCCTATAAAATTAACATGTGGTATCACAGCTGATGTGTAGTTCGTATGACTTGTCAAGCTAAACTGAAGTCTGTTTTTTATTTGTTTTATTTTCTATTTTTGCTTTGAAAGACAAACTCCTAACTAAAGACTTAGACCCGGAATGTTTATTTATGAAACATGTTGAGAATATGGGTATTGTTAGGTCTTTTGATGAAACTAATTAGTGGAAGTTGTTTATGTTTCATGTCACTTTTATCACTTTGAACTTATGCAGTTGTTTGTGTATATTACATGTTATATTATTAATGAAATAATTATAATGTACTTCTATCACTGTATTTATCTTAAAATATTTTAGAATGTCCTTTTATGGGTGGTGTTTCGTGACAAACATAAATATAATTTCCTTGTAGAAGTTGGTTGTGTTTTATTTAGAAGACACGATGTATTTATCTAAAATGTTATTAGATTCCTAAATAAAATTAATTTTAATTGAGTCTCTTAATTCATGGACCGTAAAATATAGTTATGTCTTGTAAAAATTCAAATATTGGTTTACCATATTACGAGAATTTAACCTATATCACAAATATTAAATTAAATTTCTATATACAAAAATATTATTGTACTAAATTGTCAAAAGTAAATTTTAAATGTTATCCCCTCTTTTTAACTATGTTCAGGCAAAAGGTGCAAAAAATATTGAGGAATCAAAAGAGTTGGAGTCCATCCTATTAATTATTTTCATCTATCTCAACCAACAGTTGAAATGTTGCGGTATAGTCGGTTCCATCCTATTAATTATATCACATTGTTGCCGAGGATCCGCTTTCAAAGTTGAAGCCTTAACTTTGATTAGAGGAGTCAGATGAAAGTTAAATTTTTCGTAACTTTTGATTAACGTCAAATTGGAATAATTTCTTTTTTGCTTTACAATTATTAAAATATATGTGTAAAATATTTAGATTATTGATAATTGTTTGTTATAGGAGAGATGTAAAGTGTGTTAACAAAAAATAAGAATTTCTTGAAGAAAACGAGAGTAACTAACAATTGTTTGTTATGAGAGAAAGATAACACATTAAATTTATTGGAAAAAGAAAATGTGTTCAGAAAAAATATGAATCTATTGGTAAATTAAAATGAGGGTATAATAGAAAGAAAATGTGCTTAAAAAACACTTTCTTAATTTGGTGTTACTATTCCAAAACAACACTTAAAAAGGATGAGAGGAAGTATATTTTAAGATCATTAATGATTTATTTATCATTTTTCTAACACAAGTGTTTTCTCCATATAAACTATATTTGTATCCAATGTATATATGTGTATCCCACATATAAATGCCCTAGTTAAAAACTATTAATTGAAATGTACCAAAAAATAAAAGGGTTAATAGTGTTTTACCCCCTGTAATATATGTTATTTTTAGGTTTGCCTCTTGTAATTTTTTGTTTTGTTTTCGTCCTTGTAAAAAAAAATGTTAACAAAATGTTAAATATAGACTATATTTTCTTTTTCACTTTTGTGTTTTTTTTTTATCTTATTATATCATGTAACAGAAAAAACTACTTAATATCTACTTTTCACCTTCATTTCTTTCCTGTATCTTTATTTCATCAACTAAATAAGATGTAAAAAGAGCAAGAATTAACTTGTCAGGGTTTATTTTTCTCAAGGATTAAATGTTACTTTTAATTTTTTAAGAAACAAAATTGGATCATGAGAATTTCTCAAAAAATAAATTAGACCTTCACTTTAAAAAAAATAGCTATTAAAAATTATGTTAAAAAAAAGCTACTCAAAACAACATATCATTTGAAGTCTTTGTGAGCTTAACTCAGTTGGTAGAGACAATACATAAAATATGCAAGATATATCATTTGAAATCTCCGGCCACCACAAAAAAAATATCATTTGAAGTAGATTACTTTCATATTCTATTTTTTTTTTAAGATTATGTAACAAACAAATTAATACTTCCAACATGATTTTATTTAATTTAAAGTTTTTTTTTTTTTGTTTACAAGATAAGATGTTACAAACAGGCTCTAAGTGAACTATTATCACCAATTGCCGATTTTGTTTATGATTTGGTTTTGAAGCAAATGTCCATTCTTTCAGATTACATGTACTCTAACCATAAAACACATTAAAAAACCTCCATTCTTTCGGATTTCAAAATCCAAAACAGAACGCGCGAGAAGGTTGGAGAGTCAGAAAAGAAATTCGACTATTACTTTTCTCATCCTATGCATGACTAGCGCACCTTGTAAATTTTGCAAAAATGCCCTTGTGCAATTTGAATTTTAAAATCCGAATTCATGTTTCACTAATTCGGATTTTATAATCCGAACTATGCTTATGTATAACCAGCAATCAGAATCTCTCACATATCGACAGTTTTGAATTTTGCTTTTAAAAATAACAAAAAACAAAGTAAAAAAATGCTAAAAACCTGTCAAATAAAATCATAAAAATACCACAAAAAAGTTTCACAAATACACAAAATCAATTAAAAAAATACACAATTTTGTTTAGTTTTAATTTCATCAACATTACATTACATTCTCCCTAAATGTATGTGGTATCATTATGATGTTGAATTTAAATTTTATTCTTGAAAGTTTGCCAAAAATGTTGGCATTGAAGTGTCTTATACTTAGCGTAGTGATTTTCAGCGCCCTTTGAAAAGTCAAAAGAATGAAGAGAGCAACACATGTATTCTACAAAGTCAACTATATAAATTCTCACATCGAATTCTCTCATATAAGATGAGTCATCACAGAAAGAAATGCATTCCAACAGGTTGCTTTGAACTTAATCTCACTGCCCTGTCAATTGACAAGTTTCAATTGACAGAGGAGCATGATCAAGCTCAAAGGAACTGGTTAGAGGTGCATTCCCATCATCACAGAAAAGGATGCATTCCAAGAGGTTGTTTTGAGTTTAATCTTACTACCCTACCAACTGACAAGTTTCAATTGACATAGGAGCACGATCAAACTGAAAGAAACCTCTTAGAGGTGCATTCCCTTCCGTGACACCCATCCTATATAAATGAATTCAATGTGAAAACCTATATAGCTGATTCAGCAAAATACATGCCGTGTTCTCTTAATCTTTTGACTTTTCAAAGGGGCTTGCAAATCACTACATTCAGTATAAGACACTTCAATACCAACATCTTCAGCAAACTAATAAGAATTTAATTTAAATTTCAACAAAATAAAGACACTACCTAAACATAATTTTCTCACAAAATCAAACTGTTGATAATATCTTCATGCAATCTCAGCAACGTAGCTTCAAACTCAATTACCAGGAACATGCGTTCCCGATAATGTCTGGAGAACATGGTCCTCACGCATTCATCGTCCGTCAACATTATCTTTTGGCCCTGCAAATATCTGGGACGTGCATACTGAAGGTCCTCCACCCTCCTTGTATCTCCGGGGTTGAGTTCTTGATTAATTTCGTTCAGTTGATCCTTGAGATCCTTTAGCGTGATATCGACCCGGACCTTGAACCAATGATGGGTTCCACCGTTGAAACGTACTTGAGCTTTGAACAAATGAGGGTCCATTATTTCAGATTTACACCATAAGAAATTAAACAATCAATGAATAACTCATTCAAACATTTCATCAAACACTTAGAGTGCAAATTATACATAAACCATAAAAATCATTACTATAACATAAAAATGCAAAAAACTTAACAAAATTAATCAACTTATATCTACTCTTAAAATGAATCATATACTCTTACTTGTAAATCTACTAAAAAACTAAAAATAAAAAAATAGAAAACACCAAAATTTAAAATAACCCTAAAAATCATAACTATAACATAAACATGCAAACATTTTAACAAAATTAATCAACTTACATCTACTCTAAAAATGAATCATAATATGTAAATCTACTCAAAAACTAAAATTATAAAAAAAAAAAAAAACAACAAAATTTACATCAACCTAAAACTAAAATTATAAAAAAAGAAAAATATTTATAACAACTAAAATGTATGTTAATAGCACTATAATTAATTACTTGTGATTTTGTTGAATAAATTTGGTTGAGACTTTGAGAGAGATTTGAGATATTTTGAGAGTAATAATGGATGAGAGAGCTTCTACTTTAATTTGTATCAGGATCGTATCGGCAGTTAACTGCCGATGGATCCCACGGCGGTTAACTACCGCCAGTTCTTTATGTATCGGCAGTTAACTGCCGCCGGTTCTTTACGCATGGACTGTCACGGGGCATTTCGGTCTTTGTGGTGTTTTTCAGCCTTAACACATGTGTCAACAGCAAATTTATGAGAATATGCCCTAATAGCCCAAACAAAAAGCCCAGCCCAATAAAACTCTACACACAAACACAAAGGTATCAGAATTCACGATTCACAACTCTGCATTTGTGTTCATCTCCGAAAGAGTTCACGAAGCTTGAAAAATGGGAAGGAAGAAGGGGTATGTGGAGTTCGATGACAACCCACCGGACGATTTCGATCCGGCGAACCCATACAAAGATCCAGTGGCGATGCTGGAAATGAGGGAACACATTGTTCGTGAAAAATGGATTCAGATCGAAAAAGCGAAGATTATTCGTGAAAAGCTTCGTTGGTGTTATAGGATTGAAGGGATTAATCATCATCAGAAATGTCGTCATCTTGTGAAACAGTATCTTGAGTCTACAAGAGGGATTGGTTGGGGGAAAGATGGGCGCCACCCTTCTCTTCATGGTTTGTGTTTTCTTCTCTTTTGTTCTCGTTTTGATGTATAATTGGTTTTTGTTGTGAAATTATGAAATGGGTCTGTGTGATTTTGTATAAAGTTGTGATTTTTATGTAGTATTGAAGGTTCTGTATAATGGGTTTTTGTTGGGAATTATGAAATGGGTTTGTGTGATTTTGTCTAAAGTTAGGATTTTTATGTAGTATGTAAGGTTTTGATGTTTTTGTTGATTAAGGGTATGTTTGGATTGATTTGTTTGAGCTTATATGACTGACAAGTACTTGGGAGAGCTTATGGAAACAAGTGTTGATTGGATAAACAACTTAACTAAGCTCTTATAGCATTCACTTAAGCTAGCTCTATAACAAAAGATAGAATAAAGTTAAACTGATTTACTATAAGCTATAAGCTATCCTGGAGAGCCAATGGAAATAAGCTGAAAACATGTTTTGGACATGTTACATGAGTTGTTTTCATAAGCTCCCTCAAATAGTCTCACGAGTGTTTATGCCAGTATATAAACTCAAATAAGTCAATCCAAATAGACCTATAAGCTCTCTAGTATGAAATTTGGGGTTTTTGGCGAATTATCCAGTAGGCCTGCTTGATTTCTATGAAGTTGGGATTTTTATGTGATATGAAAGGTTTTGGTTTGGTTTGAGGGTTTTGTTGATTAGGGTTTGTTTGGATTAGAGCATATAGAAACAGTTTATGACATGTCTATAAGCTTTTCAGCGTATAACTTAGATGAAACTAGTTTGGCTTTATCTACTGGCAAGCACTTGGGAGAGCTTATTGAAAGAGCTAATTTTATGTTTTGTTATAGAAATAGCCTATACATAAGCACTTGTATGATAATTGCTTATGCTATAAGGGCTAAATTGAGCTATTTATCCATGTTCATATGGATTGGTTTTTTTTTTGTTTTTTTGAGGTTATCTAAGTACTTGTGACTTGTGAGAGTTTATGGAAACAACTTATGGACCTATTTAAATTGGTTTATTTGAGTTTATCTGCTGACATAAACACTTGTGAGATGGATTGGATTGTCAACTTATTTCTGTAAGTTATGCTTGATAGCTTATGAAAACAACATATAGCACTTATGAAAACAGTTTGACTTTATTTTATCTTTTGTCATGGAAATAGCTTATACATAAACACTTCTATGATAATCGCTTAAGCTATAAGCATTTAATTAAATAATTTGTCAAAACAGTGTTTGTCCAAACATGACCCTGTCTATAAGGTGTTTTCACCTTATTTCCATAATCTCTCTAGGATAGCTCATGTAAATAGCTTATAGCTTATTGTGCTATTTTAAGGTTTAGTTTTTCAATGCAAAAAGATGAAAGTTTTGGAATTGCAAAGCTGCCACCTCTCAAGCTAATTGCGTTGTTGTGTGTGTAAGGAGTGCTTTCATGGTGAGATGAATTAGTTAGTGAATGGGGTGGTTCCATTAAGCTTTTATTGTTATTGATATTTGGGAATTAAAGAAAGAATCTAAATATGTATATGTATATTTTTTTTTCAACTACCAAGATGAAATTGAAGCAAGGCAAACACTAAATTTTTTGTTTTCGAACCTTTATAGTTTGAGTTTTGTTTTTTTCGGGAATTTGTTTGACGTTCTCCATAATAATCAATCATAATTTCTTATGCCAAGTTAATTTTCTGAACCAGGACCAAAAGTTGAGGCAGTTGAGTCCGAATGATTTCCCCATGGATAAATAAAAGGTAATCTCAAACTTCATTTCTATCAATTGTTCTTTTATCCTACTGCAAATAATTGGACATGCAATATAAAATGTTTACACCGATTAGAAATTTCTGTTACCACTTAACTTTTCATTATTGAGCATTCGGAACTTTGGTGGAGGGAGTTAATTGACAACCTTAACCACTGTAACTACACTAAGTTTGAAAGTGTCAAAATATCAACTTTGTAGAGCATCCTAAATGATTTTTATCGCCACGAACCTCTTGGCTTAGATCCATTCATTTCTAGATTTAAGAGGAATGACTGGTATGAAATAAGGGCAATGACTCTCGGAAGTAAATTAAAATAAACTATGGTGCTCTTATTGCATTAAACTAGTTAGGATCTTGTGCTCTTGCAAGGATCAGAGAAATGTTTTGCAGAAAATAGGTGTGAAATTTTGTCACACGTCATTAGAGGAAGGTTCATTTGTGTGCATCTGCAAGCGATCTTAAGTTATTGGTTATCCTTGCTTCCTGCCCTCCCTCCAAATTTTGTTCCAAGTTAAGTGATAGTTGATGACTCATTGCAATGCCAGTAGATAAGAATTAGTCATTGGATATATTTTATATATCTTATCAGCAACCCTTTGTTTTGCTAATTTGATTGAAGTAACATGTTTTCAAATTCTCAGTCATAAGTCTAGAACAACCTGGAATTATCTCTTTCTTTTGCCGTATTTTCCGACGTATCTGTAAGAGTTGAAACTACCTATACAAATGCATAGTTCAATAATTCAGATGCATAATTTGTCAAAAAAAAAATATATCGAGATTAATCAGATGCATTGTTCTTCAATTCAGAATATCAGTTTCAAATGCCGCTTTCTCTATTGGCAATTTTAATGTTTTTTAGGTTTAAATGTAGTTTTGATTCCTCTATTTTTTCTCATTCATGATCTCCCTCTTTCTAAATCCAGGATCTTAGTCCCCTAGTGTTTAAAATGTCTGACCTTTTCTCCACATATAACATTTTGAGGCTGAATTTTGATGATGTGATGTGATAAGTTAGATGCTTATATAACATCTTAAGTTGATGGCACGAATGAGTTATTAAGTTGATATGAAATTTGATAAAATGTAAATTAGTTTTTAAGAATCCACCTAGACAGTCTCACATCATCAATTAAGATGTCACATAAAGCTTCTCATTTCTCGCATCATCAAAATTCAATCTCAAAATGTATTAATGTGGAGCTGGGGGGAAAAATCAGTTATTTTAAAAGTTTTGGCCCTAAAACTGTTGATTTAGAAGTATGGAGATCAAAATCGTAAATGAAAGCGACCAAAACTACATTTAAGCATATTCTTTATTACAAAATATTCTTGCATTGTTACCATAATTGTGTTTGTAAGAAATTAATGAGTTGGTCCTTTTGCAGGGAAGTTGTATCACCCTAATCAGATTGTAGGTGGAGGAATGCCTATGTTCAAGCCGTTGTGTTATGTTCATTTTCTATAATCAAACTTCCTGTGAACTACAACTGTATTTTGCTTTGCCTTGGCTTATAAGGCTTTTATTGCTTGTTATTAGCATTTAAATGTAAACAAGTATTGAAAAAACTTACGAGTAAAAGTACATCAGATTGTGAAATAAGTTTCTTTTGTTCCTTGTTATTATGATTATGATGTGTGCTTCATCAATAATACAATTGAATGTGCCCCCTAGTCCATTCCAAATCCTATTATTCAACAGAAAGTGCTTGAATTTAGAAACTTCACTGCCATACTCCATTTGTTAATTTTGAAACCTCATCATTTGAAGATATTTATGATATCACTATCGAACATGCGTATCTCAATTCATTATAAAGTTGAACCTAAAATTTCGATTCAATATGCTGAATCACGATTCGTTCTAATAATAATTACCACGCAAACTTGGTATAGATAGACACTATTTTATGTCTTCTTTGTCAAGTACCTCAAGCTTGGACGTGGTTTCTTACCGTGATACCTCAAGCTTGATCAGTGGTCACACTTTACTCTATCACGTGTAAATTACATCCACTTTCCTTGATTACTTGCTACTAATGCACTCGTAATATTAGCTTCCTCAACCAGCCAAACCCCTTAAGTTTTGATTGCAAAAATATATTATATTGAATGATCATGGAAAGTCAATACATACATAAAAGTGAAAAAATATATCCTAAACTTTGGTCAAACACACACTAACTTCAATATTACAAAAAATAGTATGGATTTTGTTACAGAGTACAAGTTTTTGTCCTACACAAGCTCCACAACTAGGACACATGCCTCCATATCACCAGCTTGTTTATCACTATTTAACCAAGTTTTTGTGTAAAACCAGTCTCAAAGGTGGATATTTATATGAAACTACAAAGAACTAGGTCTAAATCCATTGTATAGATCATCAATCACAAACCTGCATCCCTTATATTCTTGGATATAGCACAAGATCTGATAACACTCCCTGCCAATATAAGAAAATTAACAAGGTTAGCATGAAGGCATATAGTTATAGGACATATGATGTTACAAGATTCTCTTCAAATCCTCCAAAATCTTATTGTTTCAGTTGAGTCTATTAACAGACTTTCTAGGTAAAGAATTTAAACAAGGGATGCCGATAAATAATGAAGCACATTGGCGAAAAATCACTAAGAAATCAAAAATCTTTCAGTATTTCGTTCATCACAACCAACAATATTCTTTATTTACAGATGATACTTTCAAAATGAGAATTTTTTTTGACAGAAATATGTGTAACTTCACAATATGTATATAAGCATGTAAATGTACACTTCATGTAGTGATAGAGGAAAGTTGGATAACTGAGAAAGTTGCAAGAAATAAAATGACAGAGTCAAGTAACAACGGTTTATGGATCATATTATTAACTTCAAAAATCACTGAGAAAACAATATTATATATCTCAAAGATTATATACTATATACACAAATGCTCACATAATTAAACAAATTATCATTAGCTAGTTATATAAAAGAAAAGGGTACCTGAAATTAAAAAGGAGTGCAATGCTTTATAACCTTTCCATTGCTCATATTATCACTTGGCCATTTATTTTTATGACAGGAATATGAGCAACATTGGACCAATGTTTCCCTTTCTGATCTTCATACCTTGCCTCTAACAGAGAGCATTTTCTGATGCTCAGTAACTTGAGAGATGAAGGCAATGTGTCTTCTGGCAGAGACTCAAGTCCTGGACAATGTAGAAAGTGAAGGCTTTCCAAAGAGGAAAGATGTTGAAACACATTTCCTTTGAATGATTTCATTTCAGAGAGATTAGTGATTGTCAGAGACACTAAGGAAATAGGCAGTAACTTCTCCTTCAAGAAAGTGTTAACAATGTCATCACCTCCAATATCCAAATCTGAAAGCGCGGTTAGGCGTTGGAGACCCCATTCAGTTACAGACGTTGTTTTTCTCACGGATTTTATATGAAATGATCGTAACTTGGGAGGTAGGCAAGCTCCTTCACCAAATGATAACTTCAGTTTTGGAAGTTCTACGAGAGTCAAACGTTCAAGAGTTGTGAGGGAAGAACTATCTGAAATAAAAATGGATTCCAGATTCCTACATCCGTCAATGGAAAGACTTTGTAGTGCGGAGAAACCATCCAATGGAAAGGAGGTAAGTGCATTACAACTATTTCCTAGCTCCAATGTCATAAGAGATGTATAATTGCTCCACATATTTGGAGGCAAAAATGTTAAACTCTCACAGTCAATAATTCTGAGTGATTGCAATGAAGTTGGTAGACAATCTTCTGGAAATGCAATGAGATATGGAATATTATAAAGTTCCAAGTGTTGGAGACAAGTGCTGCTTATAATCATTTTAGGTAGAGACAGAAGTATATCACAACAACGGATTGATGCACGCTGCAGCTGACATGGAAAATCAGTCTCAAGCAACGACCATTGAATCGTTTCAGCAGACGCTTGAGAATCTAAATCTCCCTCGATTGTTATCTTTTTTATCGACGAGATCCATCGCAGAGTAGGTGGTTTTGCCAAGAGAAGATCACAACCATATATACCAATCTGTTCTATGGAAAAAAGATGGTTAGGCAAGCATCCCCTCAGTTTAGGACACTGGATTAACATGAGAGATTTAAGGTGAGGAAAAGGAAATTTGTTGCTAACAAAGGGAAGCCATTCCTTCCAATTTGACATGTTCTGAAATCGCAAAATCTCCAACGATGGAAATGGTTGGAATGAAGAACTGGAACCTCCTCTCACCATGCTATAGAACTCTGCACCAATTGTCTCCAATTTCATGCCTCTAATAGTCAAGTCCTTGAGAGAAGGTAGCTGCCCTAGTGGTGGAAGTGCTATGCAGTATATACAATTACTAATGAAAAGGGTCACCATATTGGAAAACGAAGAATCTCCCAACCAATTTGGAATACTTGTTCCGCCATAGAAGTCAATGCTCAGTTTCTTCAAGTTTATCGGCGGTTGCAATGCATCAAGCACTGCTTTTGCAGTTTGTGAATCTTCAGTTAGTTCGCTCCATTGTAGCACCAACTCCTCGATATGTTCTTTGCTCTTCAAGTTGGCATCATATGCCTCAACGACATCAATGACATTATGCAGCCTTTGGATGCAAATTTTTCCCTGTAGGTTAGGAAACTTACCAAGCTCTCTCAAACTTAACCCATCTTCTTGCTTGCCCACTACAAAAGTTGTTAAAGTTTGAAGGTTTTCTAGTGCAAGAATCTCCTTTGGCATCTCCTTTATGTTCGTCCAATTAATATTTAGGTGACGTAAATTAATTAACTTTCCAATATGTACCGGCAATTCAACGAGATGATAGCAATATGATAAAATCAACGTTTGCAAATTGAAAAGGTTACATGTTGTATCAGGCAATCTTTCAATGCTAGTGTTGGAGAGATCTAGATACCGCAACTGCACCAAACTGCCAATTGAATCTGGTAGCATGGTGATGTTTTTATAACCAGATAACGATAACACACGCAACCTTCTAAGTGTGGGTATCAAATCATCAACCACCTGTTCAGATAAGTAACATTGTCGCCACCAGAGACCAATGGGAAGGAAGCTTCGCAAGCATTTGAAATCATAAAAATTCTCAAACTTCTTGAAAATGCCATACTCTTCTTGGTTATATGACAAATGGCGGACATTTTCAGAGATGTTACCACCATGTTCACGCCTACAACAACTTTTTCCAGATACAATTGTAGCTAAATCATTGACAAGATCATGCATGAAAAACTTTTGTATTCCAAAATCATCATGCGATTGCTGAATTAAAGATCTAGATAACAGTTCAGCAAAGTAGTCATCACCTACTTCCTCCATTGCTTTTTTTTCTTGAGAATGTTCAAGGAAGCCTTCAGCCATCCACAACAAAACCATTTGCTTCCTATCAAGAGGATAATCCTTTGGAAAAATTGAACAATAAGCGAAACATCTTTTCAAATGAGAAGGAAGATATTGATAACTCAAAAGCAAGGCAGGGAGAACATTATCATTTGGAAAATTCCATATGTCATTGTTTAAAATTGCACTCCACTCTTTTGCATCCACTTTTGAGCATAGAAGTCCTCCAAGTGTTTTGGCAGCTATTGGCAATCCGCAACACCTTTTTGCAATCTTCCTGCCAATTGCTTCTAGGCTTGGGTATTTACGGCCACGGAGTTCACTTCCAAATGCATGCTTTGAGAGTAAAGACCAGCAATCATCATCTGATAGAGGTTCTAATTTATAGATAGGAAATGTATGGGTGACCTCTGCAACTTTTTGTTGACGTGTTGTGATAATCACCCTACTTCCAGATTCTCCATCAATGAAGGGAGTGACTAGATCATGCCAATCATTATAGCTATCATTCCACATGTCATCCAACACAAACAAAAATCTTTTTCCCTTCAAGTTTTGCTTTAATTTGACTCGAAGAAAATCAAGATTATCACTTTCCTGAACACTTGAAGTGATAGATTCAAGTAAAGTTCTGGTTACCCTCAAAACATCAAACTCTTCGGACACACAAACCCAAGCTTTTACATCAAAAAGTTCTTGAACATCTTTATCATTGTAAAGAAGTTGAGCTAGGGCTGTTTTACCGACACCTCCCATGCCGAAAATTGAAACAACACCAATATTATCACTATCTGATAGCAACATATTAATCAGTTTCTCTTTATCACTCTTCCTACCAACCATGAAAGATTGATCTACTACTGAACTTGAAGGTGTTCTAAGAAAAACCCTACCACTTACAGTTTGCAAGCCAAGGATATCTTTTTGTTGTGCAAATAGTTGGAGCCTTTCACTCATATTCTTCATCTGAGAATTGATCTCTCCATACAAATTTTGAAAAGGAGATGAAAAGAAGTTCCAAACCTGACCAGCGATGTTTTCAGCTTCTGTATTACTATTCTCCACCTTGCTTCTAAGGGAATCATAACTGATATGGTTGAGCAAATCCTCAGCATCAAATATTGCATCTTTCAACTCATCAAGCCATTGTTTCACAGGAAGATTGTTGATCTGCTTCTTCTCTGCATCATCAAGAACAGCATGAAGAGTGAGCAGTGTTGTGTCTAACTGCTTCAAAAGTGACATGTTCAGCTTCTTGTTGTTGATGAAATCTCTAAACTCTGATGAAGTTAGTCTGTCCATGATTGTTTGAACAGAAGCAGAGAGAAATGCCCCTCCCACCAAAGTTGCAGCCATTTTTTTTAAAATTCTGAATGAATTGAGGTGTGTGTGTGTATATCTGTGTGTGTGTGTACACACACATATACAAGTCAAGGGTAAGAAACCTAGGACATGTGAGATAGTTGGAATAAAATACACGCTTTGTTGTGATGATTAATGATAGCATAGTATGAAAAGTTATTAATATTATTGGCCCACAAGTTATTGGAGTGTGTTCATACTTCATACCTTGTGAACATAAAACATAATTCAAGAGAGTAATGACTTTGATGTCGTCGATGTTGGAGATGAGTTGAAATAATCATCTTTGTAGACATATCTATTATGTCATTTTATTCTTTTAACATGGATGTTGTATGTTTGTTCGTATATTAATCTTTTTTGTTTTTAACGACTTTGAATTTGTATTGTATCGATGTACTCCATCAACTTTAACGAGTAAACATCGTTTAGTTTTGTAAAAAAAAGACATTTTAAAAGAATAATTTATTCATTAGGATTCTTATAGAATGTCCGAAAACATTCGTTAGCAAGATCCTAAACCATAATTTATTCATTATTAACAAACATATTCTTGGAATATGCTCAAACCATGTGAACATAGTAGGTATTAGTGGTCCCTCATGTTAAGTCTCAACTTAATGTTGTGAAAATACGTGGTTTGTCTAATGGGAATCCAAACTAGCTATTAACATAAAACATAATTCAAGAGATTAATTTTTTGCACTGACCGTGGAGATAACTTATAAGCCCTTTTCTGTCAACTTTGTAATACCAAACCGGTAATAATTTTGATATGTCACTTGATTTTACTTTAATAATGTCATGTTTTGAATCTTTATTTGATAACCATGCTTTTGTAAATCTTGATTACACAAGTTAAAAAAAAACCAAAATTTCAAGCATAACAGAGTTCAAAAGTTACAATCACCCCAAAACAACATCATGGCATATATATGTTTAACTTCAATCACATTTTTCTGCTATATCATGTCATTATATACTTATTGGACTCCAACTATATTCCTCAATAATTTAATGGCATGTAGATGTTTAACTACACAGTTTTGCATCCAAACCATCTGATCTCTCGATGATCGAGATCGTTTAAAACTGATTTTGCACCGAGTAATATGAGCTGTCCAATCTCAAATTTACGTCAATATTGTTTAATGTGTGTAAAGACGTCTTTTTCCTACAGCAGAGAATCCAGCAAAGCAAACACATGATGCAGTGTTGTTGGAAGATTCTTGGTTTATCATACAAAGCTTGAACATCTGCACATATAACAAAAGCAAAAAGTTAATCACAAGAATGAGAAAGAAACAAACTTGTTCAAAGAGCATGAAACAGTAACTGAATTCATTCACCCATGATTCAAGAAAAACATTAAAGTGAAACATAGAACTCCCTTCAATCCAATGGTAGGACTAAGCAGGCGGATGGAGTTGCTCTCACATCATGCACTTGGTCAAACTTAACGTCATGTAGCCGACGAATATTTAAGTTTATCCGAATGCATGAGATGACAGCTCTTGCCTCTACTTAGCCCTTCGTATTGGAAAGAAAGGAGCTCTATGCTTCCTAATTACTATTTTTGTTTTTCACCCCATCATTCCACCACAAATGGACAAGGTACCCCCTTCCCCCACCTATATGGCCCCTCCCTCTTGTTTCTCCTTAAATGCCACTCCTTAAAGAATGTTGTACTATGCTGTTTAGATTTTCAGCAATGGCTCAATGTCTAAACTTTCTACTTTTTCCGAGAGAAACTTTGTCCTCTTTCATGATGTAGCGAATGTGTGTGTGAGTGTAGGTGTATATATAAAGAATTTGGCTTGTGTTGCATGTAGTCAGTCATGTGGACCATCCGATCAAAATTGAATGATTTAGATTTCAACGTAGATTTTGATTTTTAAAAAATCTAGTGTATATTTGGTATTACAATAGGTTTGTCGAAATCACAATGAGTCATCGTGATACCAAACATGCATTTAATACGTGGAAAATCTGATCAAGATTGAATGATTTAAATTCCAATGTAGATTTTGATTTTTAAAAGTTTTAGTACATGTTTGGTATCACGGTAGGTTTGTCGAAATCACAATGAGCCAACGTGATACCGAACATGCATTTAAGATATAAGTTTAAAATATGAATCTTCTCGTCTTTATCTAACCGCTAAAATGTGATTGACGACACATAATTGTGAATCCACAAATCCATATCTAAAATATTATTGTATTTTAAATAAAATATTCAATTGAACTTTATTGGCATAACTTATAGAGTATATGCTACAATATAGCAGGTTGTTTAAATCAAGGTTTTACTCACAAAAACAATGACCATTGACCACTTCTCGATTTGTCATATATATGTTATCCTTAATTTATAACTGAAAGGACAATACAAGTTTTTGCATGTTGGATCAAAACAAGAAAGCAGCAATGTCCAAAATGAGATTACTTGTTGTACAAGAAAACTTGTTCTATCCAATCTTTTTATGACATGACATTGTAGTTGAGTTCCAAGGAAGTTTGACCTTTGAATTTTAGTATTTGTCCAACTCCAATAACGTGGGATTCTGATTCCCTGTCAGATTAGGATTGTCCTCTTGCTATTTTTCTTTTTGGCATTTATTGATCCATTCCATAATTTGTAAACTTCATTTTGTTGAATACTAGATGAACTTTGTTTATTTTCTTGTGAAGGTATTGTACACTGTACTTTTTTTTTTTTTGTGACATTGTAACGCTATGCATGGAAATATCAAAGTAATGCAACTTTCCTAGAAAATAATCAAACTTGGAATTTGAAAGTTATCCATTTGTTTGATCACATATTAGGTTATGATTGTGGACTATTGACACATTAGCTACATTGTTTCAAGGTTGTATGAGAAATCGCATAAGGCGAAGACTTTCGAGAGGCTTTCGTATCATATTTCTATCTAAAAATATGTGAGTCATGTATTCATATATTTTTCATTTAGTCGATTTAACACTAACCACTTATACTTTAATTTTTATAGAATGCGACATCAATTAACTAGCGATAGTTGTGTGGGTTACATTGATTTAGTTGAGAGAAGAAATTAAATCTGATAAACTATCGTTTAGGTTTTTAGATGTGTAACTCGCTGTCATATTAATCATTCACTTAGGCAAAAATTCAAAAAGAATCTTCCACTCTTTAGTCCACAAGTCTTTTCAGCCCTTGATGTTCACCAAGACGTTAACTTAGAAAAAAAATGTTGACCTGATGACCGAGAATGGATCAAATGGCATGGTAATGTGTCCAAGGACCAAAATGAAAGAAAACCTTCATTCTTTTTCATCATTTCCCAATTATCTCTATTCTTTGCTATGCAATCCTCCATAACCACACATATGCTAAACTAAAGTTACCTTTATTTTTCATATAAAAAATGTAAATTTTCTGATGTTAAACTAAATTTTTTTTTTTTTTTGAGGAATAAAATATATATTATTAATTTTTTTTACCTAATATATTATCAATTATTATTTTCTTTACCAAAAGCCATATTAATTATTCTGAAATAATCATTAAATGAAAATTTCAATTATTTTCTTAATCAATATATAAACACATTCAATCCATGATCATTAAAATAAATTTTATTTCATGTATTATATTAAATTAATTTTTGAATTAAAATATTCTATTTTATATTTATATTTAAAAAGGTACCACACTTAATATATTTTATTCATCACTATTATTTATTTTTCTTCAAAATATCACTATTATTTATTTTATAAAACACCAAATTGCAAAATGTTACCTCTTTAACGACACCGTATCCTAAATCAACCATCAAACCCTAATTTATCTCACGCGCCACCGTAATCCTCCACTCCGGCGACCACCATGCCCCGTCGGAAACGGGAAAATCTCCCACCGGAAAGTTCAACCGGAAATTATCCATCAAAGCGTAGAAAACATTCGCAGTTCGAATCTTCAAGCTCTAAGCGACTAGCACCTTCTTCTTCATCTTCTAGGAAATGGGTTTTCTCCTCTGAAGATCATTCTGATTGCACGGGTCAGAATCTCCATAAAGTTCTATCCTTTTTGAAAAAATTATCATTTTTTTAGTTTTATTATTCACTTTGCATTTTAATTTGATTCATGTTTCGTGCTGAAATGTTAAAGTGGTTTCATTTTTAAGCATTAAAGCTCCGTTTGTTAAAAAAATAGCGGATAGGATTAACTTATAGTAGATAGCTGATAAGCTAGCCGATAATCAATATTTGATAAGATAATTGATTGAATTTGGAGTGGTTTGGTGAAATGTTATTTGAGATTATCTACTTACATAAGTTTTGCCAGACTGATTAGGAGAACTTATGGAAACAGCTTGTGACATGTTTATCAGCTGTTTGCTCTGCTTATTTCCATAAGTTCTTTAGGATAGCTTATGAAAACAGCTTATAAGTTCTACAATCTACATGTGCAAGCACTTGTGGCACTGTTTTAAGAGAACTTATGGAACAACTTATGACATGCTGATAAGTTATTTACAGCTTACTTCCATAAGCTCTCTAGGATAGCTTATGATAGGTTATACAAAAAACAGCTTGGATTTATTTATCTTGTTTTATCGTACATAAGTGCTTGTTATGATAAGCACTTATGCTATAAGCTGCAAAATAAGTTTGATTCTATGGTTGAGACTTTAATGTGAGGAAACTAAAATGGAGAATTTAGTATGAAAAATAATGGGAAAAAATGAGATTGTGATTGGTAGAGTGTAATTGAGTGAGGATAGATAGTTATCTTTGAAAGAAAAAATTTGGAATCCATCATATAGGGTTATGTTCCTTCAAAAAATCATATAGGGTTATGCATTTTCTTCTTTCTTGCTTACTAGTCACTATGGTAGCAAATCTTTGGTACTAAGTAACATTGTTATAAGGTTTTAAATTGCGGCTGTGTTTAAATGTGGTTGATTGGGCTGCATTTGTGGTCGTGATGCAATCATCTTGATATAAAAAATCTAGAAGTCACGACCACAATCATGACTGTTGACTGTTTTTCAGAATGTTGAAGTCACTTATAACCGTATATTTACCAAAAAAAAAAGTGGCATGAAAGAATGACGGAATTTGCTTGCTTATAGATAGCAGTTTGTTAACATAATGAACTGTCTGGGATGAAGTCATAGCTAAAGAATATTCCATATTTTCGAGCTAGTGATGAAGTGTTTGTCATTTAGACTTCAGGGTAGATTGTGTTTATCTCATATTTACTGTTCTGATTCCTTTCCATGTCTTGCAGATACGATTGTAGTTGTTTCATACAATATACTTGGTGTTGAAAATGCATCAAATCATCTGGATTTGTATTCTAATATCCCGCGACGTTTCTTGGATTGGGGCAGACGGAAGAGGCTCATACTTGAAGAGATTGATAGCTATAATGCAAGCATACTCTGTTTCCAGGTAGTTTAATAATCCTTACCTATGTTATACACTGCATAGCACAGCTTAATATGTTGTAACAAACCTGTAACCATTTTACATTCATCATTTATGCATCTCTACCAAGTCTTGAAATGTTGAAAAAGAAGAGTTCAACATAGTTTTTTTTTTTTTTTTTAATTTAGCTACAACTCTTGGTTACTTACATTCATGTACCAAAGGGTATTGAAATCTGTGGTAATTTTTTTACTGTTGCTTCATGTGTTTTGTTGAGATGCAAGTTATGCATTCATGCTTATGTTAATGTTAATGTCAGTTGGCACATAATTGATTTCATGCATCATAGAAATAAGTTGCCAATAATTGATTTCTATAAATCCAATGTCTGCAGGAGGTTGATCATTTTGATGATTTAGATGATCTTTTTCAGAACAATGGCTTTAAAAGTGTTTACAAGGTAGGTTATATACGTATTTGAATGGTCATATAAGTTTTTGATCTCCAAACATTTAATCAATTTTCCTTACCGGGGTTCTTATTACCATTAGGGTCGCACAGGAGAAGCAAATGATGGATGTGCTATATTTTGGAAAGACAAATTGTGGGTTTCTATTACCCCTTAATCCTTTAGATAATTAGGATTTTGTATCTATAATTAATTTATTTGATATCTTACATTTGTAACCTTTGACAATAAGTAAATCAACTGCCTAAGCATTTCTAGTTACAAGGAAAGCCAATAGATCAAAGATTTGGAAATCATAGAACATAGCGATTGATAAAATACAGTTCCAAATTTGGCCTAAATGCAGTATATTTTCAAAATTTGAATGCAGATTCAGACTTTTGCACCAAGAAGATATAGAGTTTCAGAAATTTGGTATGCGTAACAATGTTGCTCAACTTTGTGTTTTGGAGGTATACACGGTTTGTTTTTATTTTTTTAATTTATTTCCTACCTGTCGTGTTTTATATTTGCTTGTTGTCTTTTATTAGATATATTTATTATCTTTTATTCAAAAAATTAACTCTTGCTTAAATTCTATTATACCTAGTACTATTCTATATACTACTATATCTGATCACTCTTTATTGCACCATTTATTTACAGGTAAACAATAATAATCCAGAATCTGACACATGTAAACTAACAGCCGAGTAAGTTTTATGTTGTCTAAAATGGACAATGTTACTGCAAATCATCTATTGTCTTTAACATATTTTATGTAATATATGGGATGTTTATTTCAAGTATCCTGTAGTGGTTACTTGCTAATGTATATGTAATTGCTGCATACCAATAAGTAACTATTCACTATAATTTCTTACTCTTCTGATAACATTCATTTATCTCTAATCATCAGCAGCAAAGGTGTTTGGAAGTGAAAATTTTCGGAAGAATAATATATACACTCATGCATGCACATATATTCTGACACACACATGGTGGCTATTTCATGACTGCGTAGTTTTCATATTTACTGTTCCGTTACTAATTTGATCAAAATCTACAGGGAACAATCCACCAAAAGCAAAAGATTTGTAATAGGAAATATACATGTGCTGTTCAACCCTAACCGTGGTGATATCAAACTTGGCCAGGTACTTAAATTTTTTGACTAGCTGGGTAGCTTTATACTGATTAGTATTAGTGCCTGTGATTTTTTTTCTCTTAAGTTTTAGATATTATTTTCGGAGCTAGGATTGGTGCAAACCATTTTGCCTCACCAAACAATTTGGCTGTCCATAGTTAATTAAGTTGCCTGATATATTTTATTGACTCTGGTAACTTATGACATAATGGACAGATCAGGCTTTTAATTGATAAAGCTTACAAGTTATCACAAGAATGGGGAGATATCCCTGTTATTTTAGCCGGGGATTTAAACAGTGTTCCACAGGTAAAAGGTCATTCTTTGTACTAAGCAGTTGATTGATGTTAGTTTTTTTTTTTGTCTAGTGTGTTGTTTACTTCATTGCTTCTATTTTTTTGTTCCTGTGTTGGCAGAGTGCAATATATAAATTTCTGTCTTCATCTAAGGTGAGTTTGGCATCTCCTTGTCATGGTATATTCTCAAGCCTTTAAGCTGTATTTTTTGTGCTGTATATGAGAGATTTGATTATATGACAGTCTCCGACCTTGAGTGGGTTGATTATATGTGTTTGGATTTTTGCCATTAATGAGTTTGTAATATTTATTAAGTTACTGCGTTATTTATTGCAGTTAGACATCCAATCACATGATCGCAGAAATATGTCTGGACAGCTTGAAATCCGGCCCAATCACAGAGAATTCAGATCGAAGTATGTGATGATACTAGGTTGTTTTTGAGTCTGTAAAAAGTTTTTATTTTCAGTCACTATATATGCCATGGCTGCACCTCCCCGCCCTCTCCTTAAAAACATGGCTATCATCAAAAAAAATTCAAGACTTCTGATTACTTGTTAACATGAAAAAAGTGCTGTTTTATTGCTATGAAACGAATAATATAATAGAATTTCCATCATCATAATTTTTCCAATTTTAGAGGGAAGGATTGTAATCATTGTTTGCATATGTAAAGTGTTTAGTATTCTATGATAATTACTCGAGTGTGTATCTGGTGCAGCATTACAATGTCTGTTTCAAGGCAGTTGCTACACAAATGGAGTGCGGAAGAACTAATCCTTGCAACTGGCAGAAAAGGAGTCACTCGTCTTCAGCACCAACTCAAGCTCCGCAGTGCTTATAGCGGTGTCCCTGTATGATATTTTAATCTGCCATCTTTATATTTGAATTTCATCCTACTTCAATATAATAATTACCATAATAGATATCTGGAAAGTTCCATTTTTTTAATGCATGAGATTAAAAGTTTATCCTTGAGACATTGATATGGGAAACTCCAAAAAATTTAATAGGATATTAAGGCAATTTTGATATTTCCTACGTCATATAACAGGGAAAACATAGAACAAGAGATGATATTGGGGAGCCCTTGGCAACATCGTACCACTCTAAGTTCATGGGAACAGTTGATTATATCTGGTAGTTATACACTCCATACTGAGCACCAAAGTTATTTGCATTTACAAATTTTCGTTACTGATGTCAGTGGTAAGCAGGCATTCCGAGGAACTTACTCCGGTCAGAGTTCTTGAAACCTTACCCGTTGATGTTCTTAGAAGAACTAGAGGACTCCCTAATGAGGTACTCTACTTAACAGATGTCCTTGTATATATGTAGTACCGACACTTCATATTAAAGGCATGTTTGGTATCTGACATTTGACAATGTCGGACACCAACACGTGTCAGTTTTCATGACTTCAATTTTTCAAATTATTATCGATATTGACATGTCAGTGTATCTTTGTCAATGCTTCATAGTTTATATGTATACTAATGTATTTTGTTACATATTGGATTATTGATATCTTTATGATTCTTGTGTGCCCTCCTGCAGAAATGGGGAAGTGATCACCTCGCTGTTGTATGTGAATTGGCCTTCGCAAAATGTGATGAAAGTTCTGAATCTTCTGATCTTCCTAGTGATGAAAGTTCTGAATCTTCTGATATTCCTTAGAGTATGCATGAAATCAGAGCCTTAAGCTGATGGACAAGTATGTAAATTGAGGGTCAAAGCATTTTCAGTTTCATGACCTGTTCTTGCACTGCTCATTTCCTCCATGAGATCAAACTTTGAATTGTTCCTGATAATCAGGAACAAACATCATGTTGCAACAGACATGCAAAGTGCAAATTCTCCTTGCGAACATGCTTGGTAACAACCTGTTGTAAAATTCAGAGAACAGTTGATATATTTCAGAAATAATTCATGTATCAGAGACTAATTTTGTATCATTATCACTAATCTGTTGTAAGGTTTTATCAATAATTGCAGCACCTTTAGGTAGGAACTAAGAACTGTATTCTCCATAAGTTATTTCAATTATTTATCAATCCATGTGAGGTTTCTACCAGACCTTTGGGAGAATGGAAAAAGTTTCTTTTCCTTTTTGTTTTTGTAATTTCTATTTGTTTGAAAGGTTAGTCTCATAATGCGCATGGCTTTTTCTTGAGAACACAATTTTTTTAAAATGTTGTTCTTTGTTTGGTTAAACTTTTATTGGGACGAATAATCACTTATTTTTAAAAACTCTTGCATGGGAAGTGTCAAAAATAATCCAATGAGTTTCAGACTCTTACCAACTTATAAAAAAATGAATTGATTATTTTCATGATGTTTGATAAAAATATAGCTTATGATAGGACATTATAGTGTCATTTGATCCACGTAGCCGATTCTATTTAATGGGATAAAGTTTGGTCGTCGTTGTTGATCATTTTCACTCCAATTTGTTTTAATGCTAATATATGTTTGTCTATTATCTAATTGCAAGAGATTAACACAATTGATACACCAAACAAAGAGATTAACACAATTGTACAAGATTGTCCTTGTCAACCACCTTTGGAACAGGAATAAACGAGAATGTTTTGAATTATTCTTGCTTAATTTGCCTTTTTTATGCTTACGTGAAAGAGGAAAACACTATCTAATTTTGTTTGTAGGGAACATATTTTCCTTGTTCTTGTCATGCTTTTCATTTTACCTTTGCTTTAACATTTTCTTTTTTTGTATTCTTTTCCATTCATCAGCAGTAGCCAAAACAAAACAAAGCAATGTCCTTTTTAGTGAAAAAAAAAAGAGAAAGGAAAATACCTTGTCTCTAAAGACAAATATGAAACAAATTCAAAATCTCATGTTTACAATGTTACATTGTAGAATTGAAAAACTAAACATGTCAATAGAGAACACAACAAATCCTTAACAAATAACAACTATACTCATTTTGTTTGCATAACATGCTTTGTAATTGCAGCTACTAATTTTTCTCTACCACATTAACAAAAATATCTTGTACAACTGAAAATTGGGATTTGGATTTGTTGCAATCACAAGTTCATATATTCACACAGTCAACACATCAAAGACCATTGGGTCGAGATCAAACAGTGTAGAAAGAAAAACAATTCTTTTTATAAACTCCAAAACAATCAAACTTCAAATCTAGACCATCGAAGCTTGATCCAACAACCAGATATGTATTAACTACAAATGTATTAACTGCGAGAACGCGTGGACTTTATGATGAACCAAACTTTTTGTAGAATAGAATAGATAGATAAAAAAAATTATTGGCAATCCCAATTTAGAGTTTCATCAATCCAACCAAGCTCAAAATCATTGAAAGCACAATCAACAGGGGGAAGAATGCAGCAACTACCATAACCATTTTCTACCTTCCACAAAGATCCACAACTAATCTCATCATTGTCCAACAAGTTACAAAATCCATCATCACCAAGCAGCATTTCTGTTTCATCCAAATATAGATCATGACCAGCCAATGATGCCAAATATTGAACTGAAATATCTTCCTTACCAACTTCTTCAACTAGATTTCCTCTTTTTTCATCACTTGTTAGGTCTTTAACATTAATTTCTTTGACTGAACCATCAATGCCATTAATATCTTTTGCAGCTTTTGTATCTGTGTCACTGACATCAAGTACAGATGATGGAGATGGTTGAAACAATATCACTTCTTTGACATCTTCCCTTTTCCTCAAAGCTAACAATGAGCTTTCACATTCATTCTTCTTATTCTCATTAGCCAAGGGCAAAAATGGAACAAAAATTTCCTCTACAATCCTCTTTGAACCATCAAACTTATACTCATTTCTCAAAAACATGTCTTCTTCTTCTTCTTCACTTGAATAATCTGTTGCATTAGGATCACTATACAAAATTCTAATTTTCCTCATTTTGTTCAAGTTTTTTTCTTTGCCTTGAACTCTTTCTTTTCCTCTCTTGGATTTCATTGCATGTCTAAGAAAGTTTGGCATTTTAGGTAGGAAATGTGAATAAAGAAAAGGAAACAAATCTAAAAACTGGTTTGAAAGATGAATATTTTTTAGGTAGAAAACAAAGATAAAAATGTAACACCTCTAAAAAAAACTATGTATGAATTGTGTGAAGAGATATCAATTCAAGGGGAGTTTACATACCATTTTGATTTAACTCTCATGCATAAGGTTTGAGTTTGACACAACCGTTTGTGTCTCTGATCAAGTGGATAGAGTTGCATGCAAAAGAATCAACAAGAAGCACAGAAGAGACAGAAAATATTAAGCACATTCAAACCTTAGAAAACATATATGCAGCTTTCACTCCTTTTCTGAAGAAAAGTGATTACTTTGCAGTGGGGACAAAAAATGAGGGGCATAGGAACAATTGTACTATATAAATAAGACCAAAAAGTTTATTTTGATCTCTCACAATTTGCTCATATATAATTTAATCTCTCGAAAAAAGTAATATTCAAGTTAGTCAGTTATATTTTTTACAAAAGATAAATTAGTCTCGTTTTATTACAATGAATCATAGATTAATTTATCAAAAATTAATTTGAATATACTCTCTTTTTGTCAAGGATCTGAGATTTTTTTTCTCTTCTTCTTTCTTAAAGGAGGTATGTGGATCTCGTAATTATTTGATTTAGGAATCAATCACACTTTGTATAGAAAAATACATGTTCTAAGATATCAACATCTTGTCCCTAACTTTGTTGGGGTGGCAACTTTAAATCAACAATTTTGTTATCTTTCTTTTGAAAAATAACATTAATTAAAAATAACTTATGTTTTGAAGTTGATAGCAAATCATCAATAGATATTTCTAGAAGAGACTCATTTTATCAAGCATAAAACTTATTTCTTATTTGAATCAAGTACGAAACTTGTTTAATCTTAAATAAAAGTATCTATCACCATTTAGTTGTGATTAATTTTCATTAAATAATTTGTTGAACAAGATATGTTATTCACTTTTAATTAGAGTTTCTTCATATACAAGAGATAGAGATTAACCTCTCTAACTATTGGATCTCGTTCACATGTAGACTAAGTTGACACAATAGCTAATTTCAATCTTAATTTGAAATACGATCAATATCACACTTTTAATTTCACACAATCAAACACTCACAACTATCAATCTAGATCGGGGTGTCGAGAGTTGTAAAATCGAACATGAGAGTATGCCCTTAACTTTAAAAAATTATATATTCAACCCTACTTTTTTATGTTTTGACCACTCTAAAATTTGTTATTTGCACCCTAAAGATCTTCCTACTCACATCTAACCTTTCTCTCTACACTTTCATCCCATCTCCCATTCCGCCTCCTTCCATTCCACCGGCGGCAGTCTCTCAGCCGCCCACCACCGCCAAGTTCGCCCTCTGCGCCGTCTCTCTCCCAGTCTCGCACAATAACATGTATCCTCTCTCTCTCCATTTTCTATTTTGAATCTCCATTTTTAGGGTTACTCGATTTGGGATTTTTTTTCCATTTGATTATATAATTGTGTTAAATTGATTGATCCATTATATAATTGAGATTATGGGTAATATATTTGTGTTATGAAATCATTGATTGGGTTTCTGATACGTTCAAAATTCGGGATTTTTGATATGTCCAAGGTTGTTTTTTTTAACACCATTGTTGTCAATCTCGGATAGCGGATTGTTAACATTCCGCTACGCAATAGTGCTATTGTGCCATAGTGCCGCTATGCCCACTGTTTGACAACATTTTGCACTAAATAGCGTATCATAGAACAATAACAGTTTGTCAAAATTCCGCTATAGCAATATAGTGCCGCTATAGCTGCTATTTAGCAACACTGTTTTTTATGAGTAAAATGTGGTGGAAACGAAGAAAGAAAAATCACATTATTTTAAAAAAAAATTGAATTTGTTTGAATAGTTTATGAGGTGACAAATTTTGGCTGATGTTCATGTTTGGATTCACAATGGGATTGTCAGAATCACAGTGAGTCACTTCAATTTTGGCAAAAGCTACACTTTGGAGATTCAACAAAATCATGGGGACATTGTGATTTTGCCAAACCCACCGTCAATCCACACATGCATCAGTAGCCTACACACAACAAACTAGGTTTTATTCAACTTTGCAAGAAGTGATTTTTCATAGCATAACAAATTGGGATTTTATTCCTGTTTCCATATTATGCCTACACAACTCACAATGTCTTTGATATATTTTCTTTTCCATTTTGTTGGACAATGTTAAAAGTAGTATATCACAGCACAATCAACTATGGGTTTGCAGACCTTCCTATTAACATTTATGCTTTATATTGATGATGTTTCTAGGCCGAGAATCAATTGTCTATGTTCCAAGGCTGATAGCATTTCATGTAACATTTATGTGATAGAAGGAATAGGACAGTAGTTTAAAACTGACGTGCTTGCATAAAATATGGTGACTTTCACTTTTTGTTATGAATAATATCTTCAAATGGCTAAACATAAGCTAAATAGATTCTTGATTCAAGCATAGAGTAAGTGAAACATTTTGTGGCCTTTCTGTTACATTGAGAGGAATGTTTATCATGTAAGAAGTCTGCTACATGATATGTTGAATAAAAACAATGGTTTCCAACAAGGTAGTTTCTAAGTAAACTTTATGTATGTTTAGGACTGTGTTTTTCTTAAATTGAATGTGAGAATGTTTGATGAATGGATGCATGGTTGAGTTTTGGTACCATTTCTTGGTTAATGTTCATAATTGCTCAGTTTTGGTAAACGATGCAGACCGGCTTAACTAAGTATCTTAATATTTTAGATGTAATTTCCAATGACGGCACTGTTTCTTGATGGTATATAGTGAGTATTGGACCTGCCTTACTAAGATAGTTGGAAGTAAAAAAAAATATTGTAATGAGTGACATTAGCTTAAAAAAGACGCCTTTGTAAGAAACTAGAAAAACTTCAATGGTCTTATTTCATTTCACTTACTCATCTATTTCATTTGATTTTTTTTCTATATGTATTTAGAGATTCCAATTGGTAGTGTGGTCTGGTCTGTATGTCATTTTTAGTAGTTAATATATTTTTATCGGGAGTTATATTTGTTGAATACAAAAATTTGTGAACCTCCACTGATGATTGATGACAACAGATTTTGGATATTTATAAATGGCAAAGGCAAGGGATAGGACTGAGGACTTCAAAGATGCTGTGCGCCAAAGTGCTCGCTCTTTGGGGTATGATGAGGTATATATGATGCTTCACTACCCTCAATTCATTTCTCTTCCTAACTTCTCATTCACTATTATAATTCCTATTCCTAATAATTCAAATCATGATCTTTTTCCTTTGCAAAAAAAATCCTATCTTTCTTTAGATAAAAAATAATATAGGATTTGCATATAAATTGCCACAGTATCATGAATCTTGAAAATTGAATGTTTAGTATTGCTATCTGTTGCTGGATCAATCTTATTCTGGTTGGTTTGAACTTTGACTCTTGTGTGGTGTGTTTTCATTTCTTTGCAGGCTAAATTGGCATCCATTTTGGCATCTTTCATTATTCATAAACCTCCACAAAGGTCCCCGTTCACCAAAGCTGCATTTAAGACGGTAGGCTCAGGATTGATATTTTAACTTCTGGCATAATGTTACTTTCAGTGTTGTCAACCGTGGATTGCAAAAAATAGCGGTTTCAAATTCCACTACAGTACAACGTTATAGCGCCGTTGTAGCCACTGTTTGACAACACTTTGTACTAAATATAGTTTCATGGAACAGTATCAATTTGTTATAATTCTGCTACACTATAGGGCCACTATTTGACAACGCTAGTTACATTTGGAGAAAATCAAATTAGTCACTGTATAATTGGTAATGATTTTGTTTGTGCTTCGTGTAGAGCTTAATGGTTGTTGTTTCATTAAGCAAAGGAAGCACCACTACTTTTAAATGATGTATATTTGATTTGATATTGCTTCTCTTTGTTTGTTGTTAGTAGCTCGAGAGTATTGGAGAATTGGACCATTTTTTGTTAAAGCATAGAAAGGACTACACAGATCTGCATCGAACAACTGAACATGAGAGAGATAGCATTGAGCAAGAAGTAAGCCATGTGACTTCAGCTGATATGCTAGTTTTGAAAGTATTTTTGTTTGTTATTTAATTAATAATTAGAAAATATTGATTGGTATTATATTTCCTGCCTTGATCACTATCGTTATTATTTCTGATTGGTTCTTGGTAATAATTGGGAGTTTCACATATTTCTTCATTGTATGTTTGTCTCTAACATCGATAATTTTCAACTTTCTCAGCCTAGCAATTTGGCTTGTGAATTATTATTTTATATTTACAGATCTAACTAAATTCTACTTCTTAGGCTGGTACTAAGTTATGAATTGACTATCAGTTTTATCATTATAAGATCACATTGGGTCTCATTTTACTTCCATCCTAAAGGGTTCCCATAAACCAGTAAAAGTTGAATTTTCACATACTTGGTTTTACATATTTTGTTGACATCAATGCTAGCTCACCACAATCTATAAATAGAACTTTATTTAAGTCTGTTAAGAAGTTTGATATGCGAAAAGGCGAGACCTATTTAATTTATACATGTAACTGCTAAATAGACTTTGTTTCTTGTCTTACATCAATACAATTGTCTCCCATTGACTTGTTTGCATCCTCGCCTTTCTATATAGCTTTCCTCTAAGTCACTTCTCTTTATGGAGCTAACATGTTTGCAATTCCTTTATTGTATATAAATTAGTTAAACATCTTGAAATGTTCTACAAAGTTTTGCTTATGATTTACTATTATTTTGCAGGTTAGTGCTTTTATTAAAACTTGCCAGGAACAAATTGACATTCTTAAGAATAGTATAAACAATGAAGAGGAAAACTCAAAAGGTTGGCTTGGCATTACAACTGCAAAGGCTAATGCTGACACCATTGCCCACAAACATGGCGTGGTATGGACTTGTGCTTGTTATATTTTCAATTTTTAACTTATTAGTTATTTATTTTCTGCATGGTGTTGCCAACATATTCGCTAAACAGTCTAGATTGCTCATCCCCTTCCTGTGGGAAAACACAAGGCCACAATACTATAAAGATTCATGCACAGAAAGTACTTTTTTAAAGTTGCTCTATTGAACTCCGGTTACTGAAACTTGAGTTTGATTGAGTGAGGAGTGTTTTGAGAGAACGTGATCTGAAAGAAAAGTGCTCTGTGTTATGAGAATTTAGACAATTATAGGTATGTAGCTTGAAGAGGCTTAAGGCATCTGCTAGCTGACTCAGCAATTACAACAGCTAACTACCTGATACCATAGCTAACTGAAGTTATACATAAATAGCAACACTGCAACTGTACAAGGGGAAGTTTATATTATACAGAAATACAAGGTGTTTACCTAGTTACTAACTGTCTCCCTTCTTCAAACTCAGCGGAGGCTGCAATTCAAGGCCGGTAAACACCCTGAGTTTGGAGGAAGGATCACAAAATCTGGTAGCAGAGAGAGGTTTAGTGAGAGAGACGACCAATTGATCCTATGCTGGGGTATGAGAAATAATAAGAATTTTCCTTATAATTTCCGTATGGACATAGACTGGATCTAACTCCATATGCTTGGTCTAAACATGTAAAAACTGGACTATGAGACCATAGAAACTGCACTTGATTGTAGCAAAATTAGACAGGAGTTGGCTTAGGAACCTGTAGTTCGGTTAAGAGATTAAACCTAAAGAATCTCAGCAGTAGTGCTTGCTTTTGCCTCAATACTTAGCTTTTGTACTGGAACAGGTGATAAATGTTGTTTCTTGTTAACTCGCTTATAACTCTTTTTGTGTAAACTCGTGTAGACTTGCATAACCTGATATGGTAGTATTCTGGTCATAGAGATGAAGGATGATGAAGAGGTAGAGGAAGGAGACATAGAAGAAGTGTGAAATAGGATTGGATATGGAATCCAATACTCATTAAACATAACATCCTTAGATGCACAGATGCGGCAATCATTAGCAAGAAATTTGCACCCATTCTAGGCTGATTGTAAGGCCTCGAAAATGAAAAGCAAGCATGTCCAATGTTCTTAATCCTTGTTATGAGGTAGGAACTATTTAAGTGATTGTGTGATAAACCCAAAAATACACTCCTTGGATCTAAAATCCATTCTGGGCTGATTGTAAGCCTGATTGTTATGAGGTAGGAACTATTTAAATGTGGCATGAAGAATATAATTAGATTGCAGCTGAACGAAGACTGTCGACAGGTATAAAGCAATGCAAAAACTGAGATCCCATTAGGAAAGTGGCATGGAGTAGGGATGAGCAAGTAGAGGGAAACTCTTTTATATTATTTGTATATTTATATTCAACCAAACCATTTTTGTGTGGGTGCTAGTCAATCTATTGGATGATGCCAAATTCATTGAGAAATTGTGCACAGGTTCTAAGCTCAAAGCATCAGTGACTGCATCAAATTCTTGGTCTGTTTCAGATGTAAACTGCGCTGTAATCTGAGGATTTACAAAAAAAATGTTTCACGACAGGAAAATTGACAGCTAGCTTGACAGAAATAGTGTAGGTGAAGTTGACAGGTGCTGAGAAGACAATTTAGTAGAAACTGGAGTATTGGATGAACTAATAGGATAGCTAGAGAGAGGATTTCCGGCACCAGTGGCGCCAGAAACAGGTTGTAGATCTTAGACTCTTGGTGGTTATGTCATTACTGCGGGTTTCAAGCCCAAGTAGAGGCTCTAGGGTAGATACCAATGTTTATTTAAACCAAAGAGTAGATACCATGTTAGAGTTTGAGTGATTGAAGAGTGTTTGAGAGAATGCGACAAGAGAAAAGAAAGTGTTCTCCGTGTCTGTAATGAGAGTTGATAAAAATGATTCTAATATACTTCAGAGTATACAGTGGGCCTGAAGCCTGAAGAGGCTTAAAGTAATACAAGATATGGATGTTATGCTAAGTACTAACACTGAATACAATTGCATCCATGAATTGAGATGCTGTTCGCTTTTTGGGTGCTAATGTTTACTTAATTTTTTAGGTTCTAATTTTAAGTGAGAGGCTCCATTCAGTTACGGCACAGTTTGACCAGCTCAGAGCTATACGCTTCCAGGATGCTATTAATAGGGCAATACCACGAAGAAAACTTAATCGCATAACCAAGAAAGATTCTACCGAAACCTCTAATTCAGGTGATGTGGAGCTCAGGGAACCTGATGAGTTGCGCAGTGAGCCTCTAAGAGTCCAACAACAACTCTTGGATGATGAAACGCGTGCCCTTCAGGTGATAAATATTGATTCCTTTCAAATTAGAATACAATTTATTTTGTTATTTGATGTATCATTTATTTAATGTAGGCTTTTTTCCTTATCATGTAGGTTGAATTGTCTAGTCTTCTGGACACAGTTCAAGAAACTGAAACTAAGATGGTCGAAATGTCTGCATTAAATCACCTGATGGCTACACATGTTTTGCAACAAGCTCAACAAATTGAGCATTTGTATGACCAGGTTAGATAACATATCATATTTTCACCCTTCTTTTTGTTTGTTTGGTTGTTTATGTTGCTGTTTTTGTGGATCTTTAAAGTGTGTTTATCTATCTACATATTTTGTCAAGTGGGTTGTGTAGAGTGTAAATCTATAGCTTTCATAAGCTAGGTGGTTTGAAAAGGTTAGAAAGAAAGTTAGAGAGGAGGTAAGTGATTTGAGTTGAACAAGGAAAGAAATAGATCACATAGGGAGAAACAGAGTTGTAATAGTTGATTCAGTCTCAAATTCAAGGCTTAAATCTGCAAAACTAATATTTAGCATAGTAATCCTAAATGAATTACAACCTGAAATAAATCAATGTGCCCGAGAAGTAAAATACTGAAAATTTTGAAACTACATACATAATCAATATCTTTATACCCCTAATAACTCTGTATTATTTTCATACAATTAATGTATAACTTTTCCGCATGGTTCTAGTGTAGTAAGATAACTGGCCAATTTCTTATTGCTAACAACAATGTGTATGCTAAATTTGTGAGAAGCTTAATGGTTCTGTTGTCTTTTCCAGGCTGTTGAAGCTACTAAGAATGTTGAGCTTGGTAACAAAGAACTCTCACAAGCCATTCAGCGAAATAGCAGCAGCAGAACATTTCTTTTACTATTTCTGTTTGTGCTCACTTTTTCCATCATCTTTCTTGATTGGTATAGTTAAATTGTTTTTGTTTCCTGCTAACAGTGTGCATTCTTATAGCACAGTCTCAAGTCCATATTACTGATTATATATGCATTTGTCCACTGCAAAATGCATCTTTTTCCTGATATTTACACATTAGAGGGAGAAATGTGATATACCAAACGATTTGAGTAATTAATTTTATGAAGGGAGTAATGATAAATTGATACAAGACTTGGAGATGTTGGAAAGCTCCTAACCTTTATACACTTGATTTGTCACATCTTTTATGATGAAGTATTATTTGGGGATTTTGACTACTTTTTATCATAAACCCCCTTAAGAGATTGAACTTTGATTATTGTTGCCAATTAAAAACATTTTTTTCGAACAAAAAATATCTTATTTTTTGTTTTGCTAGGTTTCTTTCACCAAGGTAATGTTGGTGGCATCCATCTCACTCATATTCGAATCTTAATTCGTCATGTAAGAGACTAGCATCTTTAATTAAACATAACTCTTGTTGGTAAAGATATCAATTTCTTAATAGAAGAATACAATTCATTTGAACAACATATAAAATAACCATACAACTTGACATGACAATAATTATCGCATAAAGAAACACTGGACTAGTATTAATTAAAGATATTTTCATAATAACTTAAAGTATTGAAAATATTGCTTATTGTTATCCTCGTGTCGAACTCTATAGAATTGATGTTTCTTCTAACTCTAAAATTAAATCAAATTATATTTTTTATTAGTGTTAATAAAAACAATAGTATTAATGTTGTTTGAATACTGTATAAGGTTTTCTTCTTTGTGTTTTTTTAAAACATATAATGTTTATAGTTAGATTGCATTATGAGTCTATGAGATGTGGGGATTGTACTTGTGGTTGGACATTTTTTCGAGGGGACAATTTTTTTACTCAACTTGCAGTCAAAAGTGATTTGAATACTCTTGTTGTATGATTTCTGACAATTTTAACTTATAGTCAAAATATCCCTATTTTGGTTCACCCTATTGAGCAAAAGTTAAATAGGTGGACGGTGAAAATCAATACCTTGATGTGAAGAAAAAAAAAAAGAGTGTTGATTTACAATAACCATGATTTTGGGTAAGTTGATTTCGAATCTCATCTTCTCTATAGTATGTACAAAATTTCTAATACTTTTTCAAAACCAAAGTATCATAAGTTCTTTTAATTGATCTATTTTAATAAAAACAAATATTAATTGAAAATCTCTTATAAGAGTATCCAAACGACAAAATTTTAAGGAAATTTTTCTTTTTTTTTACACATGGAAATTTTCAAGTGGCTCCGAAAATGATACATCATTTTTAAACAACTTATTTATATTGTGTGAAGACTAAATTTGGTCCTTTACAATTTTCTCACAACTTAATTTATCTTTGACAAAATAATAATAATATCAAAATAGTTTTTGATATTTTCATTCAAAAAACATATTAGTCCTTAACTCATTATAATAGAGGAATTAATTTTTATACCAAAAAAAAAAAAGAACTAATTTGTCTTTCGAATGAAAATGTCAGAGATGTTTTGATCCGAAAGAAAATTGTGAGACTAGAATCTTCACTCTTATGTTTTATTTTACTTTAATGTTTGATTTT